>Ga0065711_1001519_pt1 | contig 47663 bp, 23 predicted proteins | sample Hoacrofraction12_FD_59098 | JGI IMG/M metagenome (GOLD analysis project Ga0065711, IMG submission 59098) | Hoatzin crop microbial communities from Cojedes, Venezuela - Epithelial fraction 12 v2 (version 2) | ecosystem: Host-associated > Birds > Digestive system > Esophagus > Crop | place...
AACACAAGGAAGAACTTCTTCCCTCTGAGGGTGACGGAGCCCTGGCGCAGGCTGCCCAGGGAGGTTGTGGAGTCTCCTTCTCTGGAGATATTCCAGACCCACCTGGACAAGGTCCTCTACAGCCTGCTGTAGGTGACCCTGCCTCAGCAGGGGGTTGGACTGGGTGACCTGCAGAGGTCTGTTCCAACCCCTAACATTCTGTGATTCTGTGATAGCAGAATTCCTCCAAGTCACTTCTTCGCTGCTTTGCTGACGCTTTCTCTCTGGCTGTCACCGTGCTGTAAGAGGAAACAAGATGTCAGTTTGAAACGTGGCCGCTTAGATCTGAAGCTTGACATGAGCTGCCGTTTAAGCTTCGTGCTGCATGGGGAGGGAGCCGGGTGAGAAGCTCGCCTTCTGCCCAGAGCTGGCTTGTGCAGCCGGGAGCTCTGCTCTCCTGCCGCTGCGGGCTTGCGGAGCGTTGCTGGAGTCAAGTCATACATAACAATATGGGAATGCACACCTGTAATGTAATGCATCGTTTTGGTGAGAGGCTTTGTGTTATTATCAACTTCTTTTGGCTTAAAATATGCACCGGGATCTCTGCATCGAAGACAGCAGGTCCCATTTTCCAGCTCATCATACCTTTCCCAGCAGATGTTCTTCTTTGCTCGTATAGTCAGAACAGTTCCAAGGGGATTGCATAAAAGCAACTGCTCTTGACATTTTATTATGCAGAAGTATTTTTGTCATTGAGTGATCATAGTACTTATTGTCAGGCAATTTTGAAAACAAAAAACGCAATATTTACATAATGCCATTTCTTTTTGATTGTGTAGTTTGTTTCAGCTCCACTAAACAGCTATGAGTTTGAAATTACTCGCTTCCCCCAAACGAATGGTCATAAAAACAAAATCAAGCTCATAAATCTTGCTGTGAACTAGTTGTACAGTTTCTGCAGGATTAAACATCCATTGCTGCAAGACACTGAAAGTATTTATTTGTTATCACCCTTTTAAAGTCAAAAATAAATTTACTCTGTTGTGATTAACACAATGACCCGCAGCTGCAACATATAGAGCTGCAGTCTCACAGAGCTGCCGTTGTCTGAACTAAGGAGTTTCCTCAAGTCATATGTCCCCTTTTATAGTGGGAATATACAAAAACATGAAATGTAATAGAAAATTATCTCAAACACCGTTGTTAGGCCTTTGTCCAGCACTGATTTATGTTGCAAACTCCCAGCCTGTGCTGAATGGTACAGGGAGGGGAGAGGAAAGCGTGTTCAGAAGCGAGCGTTCTCTGGGCTGCTTTGCAGAGCTGGGAGAGAAAGGGGTTGGGGTGCAACTGGTGGTTCTAATCCTCTGGGTACTGGAAAGAGATGTCAGCATACTGTGAGGAGGTTCTTCATGGTCTGCTGGAATCCCTGGTGTTTATTTTTTACCAATTATTCTGGTGTCTTTATGAGATAACCACAGGAGATTTATAGTTTTAAGAGGGAACTTAGGTTGCTATGCATAATAAAAACTTGGCCAAAAAAAGGAACGCAAGTCTTTAGTGTCTTAATGACAGGAATTCTGATGCTGCCCCTCTGTTTTATATAGATGGACCTTGCACAGGTTTCGGGTCGCTGTGTAGATATGAAAGCCTTTCCCCTTTGCAGTGCAATCTGCTGACCTATAGAGTGCAATTTTCCTACAAAAATGTCATGGCCAATGAAGTAGAAACTTCAGCCCATCTAATCACTGCTTCACTTGTGGGCTGCCAGGCTGGAAGAGACTTCACAGCCCAGAGCACCGGGACAGCTGGCCACAAAACAAGCATCAGTGGCAGAAACATCTAGGTGTTGAGTGAGGAAGACTTTTAAGCTGAGATAAAAAGCCAAATATGAAAAATTTTCCCAGGATAAAAACCTTCTGAAAATTATTATACAGAGAGATGTGCAGTACTCTTGTTTCCCTGTATTTCAGCCAGCTGTCTCCTGGGATGGATACTTCCCTTGGAGACCAAGCATGCAGGGATTTGAACAACACAGGAGAAGCTCAGGGTGGGAAACTCTGAAGCCTGGACTCACAAACAGATAGGCAGGGTGGCTGGAGTGGGTTTTCATCAAAGAATTTATGGTCAGGTGAAAGCTGTAGTTTCAATGCTGGCTGGACACGTATCCCCTCGAGAAATTTTGGAGCAACCCTCAGACACCGTCAGGTCAGATGAACTAACCGTATCAATTTCACCTTCCGTCTCAGTCGGAGGAAAAAGTGGAAAAGTGTTCACATATTAACGCCAGGCTTAAGGTATTTTTGTTGTTACTGCGCAGACAGACCTGAGTAACTATGTGCAGACTCTTTGACCTAGAAAAGGGATGGCTGTAGTTTTCCTTTCAAGCTGATGAAATAGCATCTTTATAATAAAAAACTTCATTTTTTTTCCTCACTCCTCTTCCCACTTTCATTTATTTATTTGTACTTTTGGCTCTTCATTTTCAAAGATTTCATACTCATTGCTTTAGGACAAAAAGAACTGTGATGACAAACATGGTTGTTATGTTTCATCTTATTCCCAAGGGTCTTTTCTTCTGCAGATGATGAGCATCTGCTCCTAGTTGTGTTGAAATGTGATTAACAAAGCATGATCTTTGATTAGCATATTTCAGAAATTGTTTCTTATTATGAGCTCTCCTTAGGGCTTGTGTTGCTTAGCAGTGGAACAACCTTCCAAACTTATTTAACATGTTGAGGAATTTTGCAGACATATAAATCCCTATTTTGTCTTCTTATGTTCATATGGATCATGCATTCTGCATAAGTGGAAAAAAATCTCAAGAAATAAGAATCCAGATCATGAGGTTTTTTGTCTTCTGACAAAGCCCACTGTTTTGCTTGTATTTAATAAACTTCCTTCTACTGTTTTGAACTGTGTGTAAGGGCTGTTTGTAATGGATAATAAATGATGCTTCTGTAGTGTGTTCCATTTAAGGATCGTCATGAGCTTCTCCACCATGAATGAAATAATTCATCCATGACACATATGGGGGAAAGCTTTGTTTATTATATTGCCAGCATTATTATTCTTTTCAGATTCTAGAAGCAAGACACTGAGGGAGAGAGAAGTTGAGACCTAATTTAAAAGGAAACAGTGACCGGGATTTCCAACCACATCTTTTCCCATTCCTTTGCTTCAAACTGATGAGCATTCAACAATATTTTTCTTTTTCGATAGACAATTTTTTAAGTGGAAAATATTTGAAAGTTGTGTTTCTTTTAACAGTAATGTATCATGTGGTGCTGTTTCAGAACACCCATCCGTCAGAAGTGCGTGCATTTTTATTGCCGTAGAATACCTGAGGAGTTCCTGAAGTGGATATGAAAAAATGTTGAGTATTGAAATTGTGCATGGTGTCACATAGACCGTGTGGGCCCAGATCTTGCTTCTCTTACTCATGCCAAACTTGTACTGACTTTCAAGGCTAAGCCCGCTTCCCCACTTGGGCAGGCTCTGGCTGACCGACAGCTGGGAGCACAAGACCAGAGCACGCTCTCCAGCAGCCCAGCAGTGTCGGCAGCTATTAGCCCTGGGCTCCTAGCCAGTTTGCACAGTGGTTTCTGTCGATGCAGCATTTTGCGTCAAGGATGTTTCACCAGCAAAAGCAGACAACGTACATATGCTCCAGTGAAAGAGCAAGTGAGCAAAAGTTCTGCTTATGAAATTTTTCGTTGTGGATGTGACCTTTGAATTACATCAGCCCACTGAACCTAGAAAGCAGAGTGACCCTTCACGCTCCAAGTGGTGCTTACTTCTCAGAGGCTTTGCACAAGGAGAGGATCTCGCTCTGTTCTGCAGTTTAAGAATATCTTGGTAGACAGATAGGTAGGGAAATTGGGGCTTGCCATTTCAGTCCCTGCCAAGGATCTGCCTCAGTCTTTAACTGCAGCGAGAGCGAAGGAGGAGGATTAAGAATGTACATCTCACCCACTGTGTTCTGGGCATGTAGAGCAGGGGAAGGGCTGCTTCCCGTGTGCCAGTTCATCTGACTGAGAAAAGACACCAAAAGGGTCCAGCCAAACACCCGTGATGATCCTTTTCAGCCCTTGGTCTTTTCAGGGGGACAGACTGGCCCCTCCAACACCACCCGTTTATTTTCCTAATGGCAGCTCACTGGGTGTTGATGCCGTGCTGTTTACGGTGTGGAAAACAGATGGTCTTGTCTCCTGCTTGCTCACCTTTTCTATCAGTTTTAATGACTTTAAAAGAAAAAGCTTTTAACACTTTTGTTTTTATGATTTCCCCGTGTCTTGCACCAAAGACATTCCACTAAATACAGAGGCACTAGTGCCTAAGCTCAGTTGCCCGTCACTGATGTGTAATGGGTGTTAATTTGGTACGAGCTTGTAGCTATGGCTGTTCAAACCAACACAGAGCAGCTGCAGCACAACAGAAGAACCCTCTGCTTATTGGCAGTGCATTTGCTGTCAGATAAAGAAATTTGGTACACAGCAAACTGAAACTTCGTGTACTTCAAATAATATCCATCGAAAATTTCTCTGATCGTTCAGTAAAACTGAGAAACTCAGATATCGTAATGTGCAATAAGAGCTTTATAGAGTCCCAAGAATCAAACGAAGAGTTGCCGATTTCCAAGAGTGGTCCATTATGTGGGGAGGGAGGGGAGAGGTAAAATGGGATTTGAAGAAGAACAGAAAAATTCATGGCAAAATAATGTCCAAAAAAAGCTTGTCTAAAAATCACTTCTTAAATGAAGGTGAAATTTCTCCGCGTGGCTGTGACTTCCCTTCTTCTGAAGTGTTTGCATAATCATTTTTTGAATATTTGCAATTCATCCTGGCGGAGATATCTTACTGCTGATCTTTAGAAGCATCTTTTTGCAAGAGAATGAATTTAGATGGGTGGCCTTCCAAATGGGACTTGATTGCAGAGAAGTGTTTATAAGAGATTTTCCCAGGTGAGACCAGTGCTCTAATTGGAGTGGTATCCAGCATAGCTCTCCTCTCTTTTTATTTCAAAGATTACCGAATCGCCGCTCGTTGAAGGAAGCAATCTATAGAAACTTGGCAGGAGCAGAGAGGCTTGCACGCTGGCAGGACAGCGAATACTGGCTGCCTCTGTAGATCTTCTGTGCTTCTGCAGGGACCCGGAGGCCACTCCAGCATCAGCATCAGCAGCTTCTCGCCTCTATGAAGGAGCAGCTCCTGCCTCCGCTGAGATCAGAGCCTCTCTCCCAAACCGAATCCTAATTTTACCCCATCAGGCCTCTGATACATGCTTAATATCTTCATTTATTTGGGGAGAGGGGAAGGGTATGTGCAGTTCTAGTAAAACCTAGTGTGATACGCCATGTGCCAATTTCTTCATTTAGTGTGAGGAGACATTTTTGTGTATAGAGAAAAAAATGAAAGGTCTCCTCAGACTCTTACTGCTCCTTTCTGAGTGTGTTTTGTTACATCTGAGGAAAACGGTTTGTCGCCAGGTAAATGGGGATCGTTGCAGGAGCCTCCCGTCAGAATATTGGCAGTTTTATCGCTGTGCCATTTCAGTCTCTGAGCACTCCTTTCAGATAAGCAGAGCGTGTGTGTGCGTGCACGTGTGTTAATCCCTGTGTGCTGGCCGAATGCCAGTTTTGGTAATTGCTTTCTGTCTGTGGTCCTTGAAGTCCATTTGCATCGTCATTAGAGTCCAGTGTTGTTCACTCCCCCAAGTCCACTGTCGTGCTGCCTTGCAGGGCTCTGTTACAGAGGCAGATTTTAGCCAGGGATGACTGTGTTTGCTAAATGGATGTGTTCAGGAGGAAGCTTCATGGGATCTATCCTAATCACAGCTTCAAAGAGGGTATTTGAGGGTAAACCCTCGTACCCCGCACTTCACAGTGCAGGATCGCATGCCGCTTTTGCACATTTTTCCAGACTCCTGACTAGCTGCAGTACCTCAAACCATCCATCACTTCAGAGGGAGACAAGTTCCCTTTACTGCTGCCATGTCCTTTTCTCCAGCAACTGAAGAACGGTTGAGATAAAGATTGCCCGTTACATTATTTGTCCTGGAGCTGGCTGAAGGAATGAAGATACGTTTCTGGGCAGTGTGTCCCTGTCTGTCCCCAGATCCTGTTAGCCTGCTGTTAGGGTCCTGTTAGGCTACTGGAGAAAAGGCCAAAGCAGCAGTGATCGCCCCTCGGGGAACCAAAGCAGGGATGTGACCACCAAGAGGGGACCGGTGAATGGTGTCGGAAGGAGGATGAAGAGTGTAAGGACTGACTTTAAAGGAGGAACTTTCCCTGAGGAGCATCAGCAGGGACAACAGCTTGTGTTGTGTGATAGCAACTCACTGTGCTCTCTAATCCCACTTCCAACAGTGCTGCTGGTGATCTAAGTTGTTGTATAAAAGCCCAGGATTATTTTTACTGTTATTACAGCTCTTCTGCTCAAGCATTTTACATACAGGAGATGCTTCTATGTAAAAATTAAAAATAATTTCTACAAAATAATATGCCTGTTATACAGTATCTGTGAAATTAAATTTATTAGCACTCTGCAATATGTCAGTTATTAGATAGCTTCTAAAACACGAGTCATTTTGTTACTTGTGAATGTATTTTATTTCAGCATGACTTTTCTATGAAATAAACAGCATAATATAGATTATTATACCAGAACTTCATCCCAAAGTATTGTGTCTAATATTAATGTGAATAACAAGTGAGACTCGGGTCACTGCCCAATCATCAAAGTCCTTAAGGTCTCCCTCTGTCTTTCTACTTAAACGTCTCTATTTAACATGCAGCCTGAAAACAACGGCACATACTGTAAAGCAGCAAAGTATTTATTCGCTCAGATGTGGGAGTGTTCATTCTAACCAGTTGTCATCTGTCAACCAAGAGAGAAGTTTATATGCAGTTCTCACTTTCTTTTTTAATATGTTTGTTTTTTTATAGCCCTCGATCCGTCCAAAGATCCATGTTTGAAGGTGAAGTGCAGCCCACATAAAGTGTGTGTCACTCACGACTACGAAACTGCGATTTGTGTAAGCCGCAAGCAGCTGGTACACAGGTAAGGAAACTTTGGGGTTTTCTGTCTTCAGAGATATCTAGTGTGACGAGAACAAGTAAAATGAGAAAACTCCAAAGTGAACGTTAAAAACCATAATTGTAAACAACTTTAAAGTTTAATTTGCATTGTTTTTCCAAAACCAAGCTGAAGTCTTATTATTTAGAACTGTGGCTATTCCAGAAAGATGAACTGAAACATGATGCAACATGGAGTGTGGAGTGCAGAATGCTCTGCTGGTTCTGGGGGAGGTTTTCTCCTCCCAGAGAGCAGTAGCTGCGCATATTTTAAATTCTGAAAACCTGGAATGTGCCAACATTGTGTCAGACACATCTGCAGTTCCAGTAACCTAACTGGAAACAATTAAAAAGAGATTAATAAAGATTTTCTTTTTAAATATATCAAACCTCTGCTTAAATTTGGCAAAGAACTGAAAAATGTCGGTGGAACTTTGTAGAGCATCTCCCTCGGGAGTCACATAATTACAGAAAGCTCCAGATCTGATTGCTGAATGACTGAATTAAGAGCAAATGAAACAGCTAATATGTTAAAAGCTTTGGCCAAGACATTCTAATTAGACCACAGAACTTCACCGAGGGGAGCTGTGAATAAACAAAGAAAAGCCTACTGAGCATAGGTTGAAATACACTACGAACCGCCAAGAATGAAGAAATATATAAGCAGATTTAGAGAAAACAAACTAACATTGCCCTATTTTGGAAGTAGAACAAGTAGAACCAGTGAGGAAACTGGTCTCGACTATCTGCAGAGTCTCTCTGAATCAAGACCCGGAATAAAACTGAAGAAATAGGCCCCTCCACTTGCCAACAGACGTTGAATAAAACCTGTACTGCTGTAACGGGCAACGCTGAACTTGAAGAAGAATATGTTGTCTTGCTTGCATTACATTGGAGTGATAAATCTGGGGACTGGTCTCTAATTTCTCTCCCTGTTTAGCTGGGAAGCAAAAATTTGCCTGTAACAACTCGGGTCCCTAAATGTCCTTGTCAGCTCAGACTGTAGTTCCACAGCTGGTTAAGCCAAACTAAATTCAGGATGATCTGATTCCCATGTACGAGTACTACATCTCATCTTATCTCACAGCTCCCTGGCTGAGGAAGCTAATCTGGTGAAAAAAAACAATTATCTTTGATTTCTAATACAAAGTTAATGGGGTAATGTACATGAGGCAGTATGTTTAATCTTCGCTTTTCAGTATGGAATGAACCCTGGAAGGATGTTAGCAGTATGGCTATGTGCAGTGCTTACATCCTGATGGCATTTTTGGCATTATGCAGCTTACATTTTTCTAGTTAGGGTAGAAGTAAAGCGCTTGCATTATATAGTGGTCCTTATGATATATAGACATAGATGTTGAGACAAATGCTTTCTGAGCTATTTCCAGTATTTGATGTGCCAAAAGTGGTCAAAATTGTACAGAGTAATGGTATAGAGGAGGTGCTGAATACCCCTTTTTTCCAGAAAGCAGGCTGTGTTTCATGTGATCTCCCTACGTTTCCTCCACTGCCTGCAGCTATTTCAGCTAACCTTTGAGTAGCGCCGTGATGAATAGAAAAGTATTGAAAACTTACTTTGAAAATTCTCCAAACAATTCCCAGCAAGTTTTGTGATGCTGAAAGAACTACTGTTGATGTGTGATAGTGGCACATATGTCCCCAGAGTGGTTTTATTCTCAAAATACTGAGCTACCCTTGCCTCAGAGGGTAGACATGTCAATGAGGGAAGTAACTAGGCCAAACTCTCTGCTGATCTGAATCAGTGGAGTGACACCACTGAGGATTTTCATCTTTAGTCCCAAAGCATTCTGTTCTTTTTTCTGTGCCTGACCTGAATACTGCTGTACATCTGACCCCAGTCATATTTAAGGCTGTGTTAATCAGGAGTAAACCTGTTACAAGAGGTGGAGGTGCACCCACATAAAACCAGCGAAAGCCTGAATATGTTACTGTAGGTGCATGTGTAGTAAGAACCATCGAATATCACCGCACCATTGCGATTGCTGTGCGCATCCACAGTGCTTTCGGGTGTGCTCAGGAGGCTTTTCCATTTCATGCATCGTTATCAACTTGCTGTGGTGGCTTTACAAAGCGTGTAGGCTCAGCAAAAAGTAATCAGGAGAGCAACATCTTGCGTTATTGCTGAGGCTTCCAGACAGAGCTACGCCGATTTGCGTCACCTGATTAACTGGCCTGCTGAAGAGCCGCAGCACAAGGAAACTGTATTTTTCCAGGCATAGTGTAGCTAACTTTGAAATCACCAATGACAACGCAATGCCCTCTCTGTTTCGTTTCCATTGTGCTGGAATGAACACTTCTTAAACCATAGTGTGCAAACCACAAATATAATAATATTTGTATTATTATATATAATTTGTATGTCATATATATTATATAGTATGTACTATATAATAATATGTAATATCTCAAAATATAGTAAAAATAATACAAATATATAAAATACAAACAGTATAAAATTGAGTTAAATGAAAACATTTTATGTTTACTCAGCCCCTGGCTCCGTGGTGGTTAACTCGTCCTGTAAGGCTTTCAGCCTCGTGCCTTTAGGGTAAGACTCTCACATCTGGCAGCACGGCTGGCACGTGTTTCAGAAACAGTGCTGTGGCTTTGGTCCTGCCGATGGTGGACCTGCTGGATGTGGGATCCCCTGAGGCATCTGGCAGGGCGCATGGCGTGGGTCCGTGGGAGAGCCGCTCGCCGTGCCGGTGGGTTCCCCTGTGGGCTACCCCCGGGGTGCCGGAGGAGGCTGCTGGAGTCCCATGGCCCCTCCTGCGCGGCCGCCTCCTTCCCTCTTCCTCCTCCTCTCTGCATCACCTGGTGAGCCGCCCTGGGTCCTGACGATGAGGGAGGGGATGCCTGAGAGGTTTTTCAGACAGAGAATAGCGTTTTGTCAGCACATCCTCTAAGGCGTTTACAGTACAAATTGGACAGGGCATTAAGAGAACAGGCAAGAGTGAGCAGTGATTGAAGAGTGTGTAAAAGATAAATTTGAAGGTATCTTCTTATATGCCTAATAATCCTTGGACTAATGATAGAGCCTTGTGAAATCTTTTGTGTGGATTAAAACCCCTTTCAATTTGGACATGATCTATGAGGAAGAGTCTTTATTAGTTCAGTTTTGCATGAAATGCAGTAGTTAATAGCTCTCAAAGATTTCTCATACATTTGCAGTCCTGTTAAAACTTCATGCCATTTGTCTCTGCCGGTGTTAGCGCAGCTCACGGGAAGGAGAGATGTCACTCTTGGGCTTTTTTGAAAAGAACAGAATGAGAAAAGAGGATTGATGAAAAAATAATGGCCAGATGAACATGTCCAGGGTTTACAGCTTTGTTCAGTCAATTTAACTGGTGATCACCAATTAGTTCATCACTGCAGTGTGTCACTCACAAAGGTAATAGTGCAACGTCCCTGCTTCTCTGCTGTGAGTTAGAAATCCAGCTCTTTACTCAGTGTTTCTTCAGTACTTTGGAAGCTACTGCTGCTGACAAGAGTCCACGATGGAGTTCCTCATTAATTTTTTTTTAAGATCTGGACAAGTTCCCAGATAAAACATCTGTTCTTCTAAATTACGCATCAAAGGCTTGGTCTGACCAATGTGGCAGCGTTGGCAACTACTCTTACCCACAATGAGCAGAGAAATCTGCCTCTCTGTCTTCACAAATCCTACAGCTGATATGCCATTCCTGGTTAGGAAGGACCCTACTGAAAACAAGTCCGGTCAAACATCCCCACATGTGAAACTGAGCATTTTCGTACCACTGCTTTTCTGTGTGCTGTTTGTGTGCTTTAAATTGGATCCAAAAGGGAATTCACGAATGAAGGAAAGTAATAATTGTGAGAATGTCAGTGACCCACCTGCTTTCAAGAGCTGTTTGGGAGCACCACAGAAAAATCTGTGACCACAGCAAATGCGCTTCTAGGGATTTAATGAAAAGCTGTGCGCAGAAGCAAGGATTTTAAACAGTGCTGTTCCTCAATGCCTATGTGTTAGATCAACAGTTACCTTTTAAAATGCACAAAGTACAGGGCCTATAAACCCTAACCCTGTGGCTTTGCTCTGCCCTCTGACTCGTGCGTGTCTCTCTTTTCTCTTGCTGGCTTTGCTGCTGAATGCTGGCGAGGGTCACACCACCGAGCCCTCCTTTGGGGAACACCTTCCCCTGCCAAAAACCTGACGCCCGTGTTTTCAGTGGCCTCCCCGATGGGAGGGAGGGCTTGCTCCTGAGCTCGTGATGCTTAATTCCGCGCGATTGATGTGGTCGTGTTTATCAAAGCCTGAGTACAAGAGCAATCTGTGTGAGGTGGTGTAACAGGACCAGACCTGGGAGATGATTAATGTTCTTTGGATCTACTCATAGCATCAGTTTGTTCCCCAATTAGCCCTGCTGTGTTCAGAGCTTTTTTCTAATTCTCTTGCTCATTTTCATGCTAATTCAGAAAATAATTGTTGTTCATTTGTGTATTAAGTACAATTCAGGGAAAAAAGCATATCCCAAAGGGAACTTTGCAAAATAACATTGCTCATCTTTCTGTTGATATATTTATCAGTGTTAATTGTGTGTGGTTTACTTCTATGTATTTTCTTGCAAGGTGGGGGAACGCAGGCAAGAACAGGGCTAGACCACTGTGTAGCTTATTAATTTTTTTATCTTTCTCCATCGTGACCATCCAACTAGTTTCTCTAGTAAGCTTTTATTACTTCAGAATGTTTCCAAAGCAAAGTGTCTCTCTTTCTAATTTCTCTGCAAAGCCCCACTTTTCTTTCAGTTTGTGCCAAAATGGAGAAGGGAGGAGATGTGACTCCCTAACGGGGTGAATCCTCCCCCATTTTGTTGGAGTCTTGGTGCTGTTTTGTAAGCTGGCAGGTGCAAGACAGGCAAAATTGTACAGAAAATGGGGAAAATCTGCTGTAAGAACACTGTTCTTTCAATTGTTATTTAATCTTAGCTGAGGAAAAATGCAGTTATTTTCCACGGTACTGCACTAGAGCACGGTTCGTTCATCCATCTTGGGTAGGCAGCATGCCAAAAAACGCGTTTGGGACCACTGAGGCCTTCCTAGAGTTACAGGGCTGCATAACTTTAATGGTGAGATGGGGGACTCCACTCAAAAATTTAGGATAGTACAGCTCTATAATAAAATCATTACGAAGATTAAATTGTTAATGTATGCACTGGAGGCAGAAAACATAAATATCAAAATTATTTTTCACATCCCCAGAGTTTTTTGTAAGTTCTGGGATGAATTCACAGTTATGAGTTCATTTTTACTGCAAAGGTGTTTATGGGCACCACATGAATTCTTCTGTGGATCAACATTTTCAGAATGAAGGGAACAAAACTGCCCTGTTCAGAGCAAAAATAAAATATTTTGGCCATTGTTTTAGAAAAAAATGAAGCCATTTCAAATTTGTAGGATTCTTTTTTCCAGGTAACGATAGAACAATATATACGTCTCTCTGCAAACTGTTTTGGAGTCACTAAATCTGATTTTCTGTAAAAAAAAAAAAGAATGTTTTCTTGCAAAACATTTTATTTACCTCTAATGGTGAACATTGATTTCTCTAATCTACTGGCATAGATTTTTGCTTCAGAAGAAAGAGCGTTGAAATATTTGATTAAACACACACTCACAAAAAACAACAGATTGCATTAGGTTTTTTTCAAACAAATATATTGTACTGGGGAAATTGCCAAAATCGAGGCTTATTATTCCCAAGGGTACCTCTGACAGAATTTTGGAGAATTATTTTAATCCTCTGTGAATGAAAGTTCTAGATGTGAACAGGATGGAGTAAATAGCTTTTTTTTTGTAATTTGTAAACTATAGCGCATTACTCTGTAAAGACTATTATTCTTTCTAATATCTAATCACTCATGGTACATTGCACAGTTTAACTGTAGCTCATGCTGTTCGTCCAGAAAAATAAATGAGAATCTAAGAAAATCAAAGAGAGAGGGGCCTTTCAGGTCATGGCGATAATGTGATGTGCAAGTGGTGCACAAGTGATCTGTGCCAGTCCTTAGGGAAAACTTGAAAGCTCTTAAAAGTGTTTCATCTCTGAAAGGCCTGACAACAAAAGCATGCCTCTGCTACAGCGCAGAAGCTTAGGGTTTTGCAGCAGACAAGTAATAGACACCTGGAAATCAGGAATGTTGCTTTTTGATGTAGGCTAAGTTGTCTTCTAAGAAGACAAGTGAGCACATGGTATGATGTGCTATCAGTCTGCAACCGCTCGAGGGGACCACTGAATGTTTAAGAGAGAACAGCATAGGAGTCTAGCACTATGCTTTATTCCCCATTGCAGTTATTTTTAAAATTTTGATTATGAAAATTATGATCTAAGCATGTACTCCCAAAGGTCGATAGCTTTTTCCTCCAAGACAGTCTCCATCTTTAACAGCCTGGGACTCAGTCCAAGGATGCTTAAATATTGGAACGACACTCACTGGTTTTAAAAGCAGGTTTTACTCCACTGAACAGGATAACCTGTAAACTGTAGGTCTCATTCTCTAAGTGGTCCATTTCTCAGTTACAACTCTGCCTAAGAGAAATCGCTTTTAACTAAAGAGGCCGTGGGGAGAGTCACTGAGGGACTAGGTTTCAGCAGTCCAGATGATAGGAGCTGGTTCTGTTCTGAGCCATGAGAGTGAGCACCTACTTGCTGCCAGGAGTTTCTGTACAAAAATCCTTCAGTTTATTATTTTCTGGAGGAAGCTAGCTGTGGTATCTCCCCTCAATAGACAAGACTTCATGTACCCTTTAGGCTATTTTCTGGCTTTCCGGAGCTCTAGATATGCTGTTGACTTTGGTGTATTTCAGAACTCAGAGGTAAAAATCCCTGAACATTAGCCAACATGTAGAGGGAAAGATCCACTTTCCTTGACTTTAAGTACTGTAATCATCTTCAAAGCTGAATTCAGATGTGGTTCCTGACTCAAAGCAGTAAGTGCCCAATTTTTGCCCCATGCATTTTGGCATTTCCACGCATTTTCAAACTTCCTATGGTCAGGCAGAGTACAGATATCTCCCATGGAAATTGCATGAGGTTGTCACCAGTAGCCTAGATGTGAAACTTTCTGCATCCCGAGGCCAATTAGCCAGTCTGCACTTCCCTCCCCAGAACTGGTATCTCATTGCTAGTCATGCTTCATCAGCTTTAGAGCTCATTAGGGTAGTGCAAGGTGACTGTCTCCTATTGGACATGAGTAATTTTTGAAATATATGATAGTGCACAGCTCTTTTATAATGGATTTTAGAGTGTGGAGTCCTCATCTCTGTCTGCTTTAGCAATAGCAATAGACGAACTTGTTCTTGCTATCAACAGGGGATTTACTGTATTTTATTCACATTCACCAAGCCCCTGGCTGCTGGGGTGAACATCTTACTGCTAAGGTCATTGTCTTTCACTCTCCAGCTCCTATCTTACTGTGCTCCTCTTTACTGTGAGGATGCTGCAAGCACAAAAGGAAATACAGTGGTTATTGAGACCTTCTCCTGCTGCATAGCTCCTTTTAGACCAGTGTCAGAGCACTCTCACTTGGAAACCACATAAATACCTCTGGATACCCCTGCTATCACCAGAAAGTTATGATAGTGAATAGAATAAGAAAATAACCTATTGTCTGCTGCACTTTAATTAACATTTATAAATATTTAGTTTGTGCATATAAAGACGGTATTATTGGATGGGTTGAATACCACTTTGTAATATTCCTGCTCTTAATATTTCTAGTTGTATGCTTTTAGCAGTTTATAAAAATGGACCAGAAGTGACTTCTTGGATCATTAAGTCCAATCCCTCTGCAACAGTATCATATAAACTTTTTCATTAGCCTACCAAGTTCTGTCTTAAAGATAATAAGGTTTATTGCCCCCTCTGCTCCATTTGGAAGAATCCTTAGCATCTCAACCCTTCTGTTTAAAAGCCTGCTAATATCTAGCCTACATTTATTCAAATCCAGCTAAAACTGGAGTTTCCCAAAATGGTTCCTCAGTATTTATTTGGAAATAATGACCTTCTGTGCTTTTGCTAGACAAAGCAAATGCTCTTACTCTTTTCTTTTAAAAAAGCTGTCTTAAAAAGACATTCCTCTTGACTGTCAGTTTTCCTTTGTAGCAGAGCTTATTGGACTTGGCTGCTGAGATCAGTAAAGAAATGAAACCCAAAATTATCACTTTGTCTTCTTGCTATTTAAACTCTTTACACATCTGTAGGTATTATATTCCCTCTGAGTCATTGCTTATTAAGATTGTAGGTATTATATTCCCTCTGAGTCATTGCTTATTAAGATTTTAAGCTCTATTTCTTAAATTAATCCCCTCTTTTAAGTGCCTGTTCTATCCATGCCTGCTTTAAACCTGTGGTTGTCCTTCCGTGAGCCCCAGTAGAACATCTGCAATTTGGACATCCGTACTCTAGGTGAGCTTTCAGCTGAGCTTTTTGGAGAACAGTTCTGGCTTTGGTGTTCTGTGTACTCTGGATTGAATATACAGTCCAGAATTGGGTAGATAAATTTGGAATTTGCTGTTTCAAGGATCTGTACATAGCATTCTACATTTGTTTCATCCTCACTAGAAACATACAATAGTCAAAATTACTTTTCTCTGAACAAAACATTTTTATTAGCATGATAATGAAAGGAGGGCGAAGAGGGACTTTGAAATAAGTACAAGCCATAACTAGCTGAGCATTACATATAAATGATATATAAAATTCAGTGCTTAGAGCTCTGAGATCTGACTAATATGAAACTTAAATGTATCATGGTGGAAAATGCATGTCTGAAAGTGAAGGTGTGAATACTACTGTTGGACTCGATGATCTTAAAGGTTTTTTCCAAGTTAAATGATTCTATGATTCTGTGATAAGTTTGTGCAGCAGATTCACAGGGAACACAAGCCAGCAGGAAAACTTAAATATGTGAAAAGATAAAATAAGGGCAACACAATGTTTCTTCTGTAAAAGTTTTACTATCTCAGTGGGTTCTTTTGTTTACGGCAGAAATGGTCATGTATAAACCTCTTGATATAGCTCTTACCAACTCGTCAGGAGCTAACATCCAAAGCTGAATTAGCATCCAAACGCTCTGGTTTCCCTTGAAGTATCTGGAAGAAGGCTGAATTAAAAGTTCAGTCACCTCCTCCATGGCATTTGTCTGTTCCTGACTTGGATTGTGAGCTGTTTACAACATAAGGAACGTTGGCTTTTTTGTTGTTTGGAAAGCTCCTCTTGCTCACTCTGAAGTAAGCGAGAAATGAAAACAGTAATTGGTATAAATGTCATCTGCTTGGCAAATGTCAAGGAATTTGCCAACAAATGAATGATGAACAAATGAATAAAGTTGGATGGGACTCACTGCTTTTGTATCCTTGTCCTCTGAGAAGACGTTAGGCTTTGCATGTAGAGTAGCTTGGTAGTTCTTGAATTTGCAATGCGTTTTCAAACAACCTTAACACATCATCATTATGACTATTATTAAGATGCAAACAGGTAGGTATATTAAGATGTGGGACCCAAGAGGACAGTTCTACAGGCTCTCCATTTACCTGTCAGCAGTACCACATCTGACCGTTGACCTTGTAAGTCACATGGGTGTGTTATTGCCTTGAGCTGTTGGCTGACTTTCTCTGTGACTACATTAATCCTTACAGGTCCTTACAGGACCTGGAATCTACAGTCTTTCTGGGTTTACCATAGCACAGTAGATTCAGGATCTATTTCCGATTCATGCTCTTTGTATTTTCTATATGCTCCAAATCTTAACCATACAATTGCTGGAAACAAATTTGTAATAATATTTAATATGTGTCTGTATGTTTGCTGTTTATCCTTATCTTAAATCTGTTGAGTAATCCAGTCAGTCAGAAATTATTATTTAATGTTTAAAAATGACTTCCAATGCTCTGAAAATTACTCTGTATTTATACAATAATCTGTTTACTGGAGAGTCTAAATTTATTGCTGGTTTTTGCTGTAGAAGCCCCAGGACATGAATGTGTTCAGTGGAAAAGTCTTTTTAGTGCTAATAAAAGGCATGCTTTTGTAAGATTGGGGCTGATGTTTACAGCAAAGGAATTTTATTAAAGCTTTTCTTCAATATCCAACATCCCATTATATTGGAAAAAGTATTAAATGTGCAACAGTTTAAAATCTGCTTTTTGATAAATGGCATAATGTATTCCAATTGCAGTGAATATTACAAACAGTGTATTTTGTATGAAATTTGCAAATTAGGTCTTAAAAAATACTGCATTTCATTCAGTGCTGGTCAGTTTGCTGCTTTTTACAGTCGTGTGTCTTCAATATGATGCAGAGTTAACATATATAGCTTTTAAACCTACCAAAGATTGATCTTTATTGTTCGTAAAACAGTTCTATATTTTACCATTATACTTCATAGATTTTCCAGTTATTGCTTCTGAAGCCTTTCAATAGCAGTGAAAGGCAAGGATAACGATAGGCTAAAACTCTAATGAGTTGGGCCCAACTCTTCTTTTACACCTCTTGCCTTGCATAGTTCACAGCTTCCTACCCTGGGTGTATGGTTCTGTTGCGTGGGAAACTTGGGCCCCTCTGCAGGTGGATGTGGTTTTCTGCAGAGTTCTGCTGAATTTCATATCTCATTCACCATCCTTCACCCTTTCAGGCACAGAACTTCACTAGGAAGAATGTTGAAGCCATATCCAAGACCACCCTGAGGAATTCATCAGCATCTTGGCTTTCATTTTTGAGTTAAAGGTTGCAAGAAACTTATAGTGTGAAGACCTTTTCCAGGAGTTTGCCAGCTCCAAACTAGATTAGCAACAAAGGCACGTATGACGACTAATAGAAGTTGAAACAGGTAGTCTTAGGTGTTTTATCCCTTTTACAGCCATGCAGTTCCATCTAATGGCACTCTTCTGAAAGAAATAGCTTATGGAAACAAGAAAAAGGAGCTTCTTGCGTCAATCATTTCCTTATCTGATGCAAGTTATGTTATCAGAATTAATTTTTAATCTATTACTTCCCGCATCTTTAATATTTCAATTCCTGTCATTCTCTTCATTAATAAGCCTATGATTGCCTGCTTAGAGCTCTGCCAAAACTCATCAAGAGCTCAACCTACAGATTTTCAATTTAGCTGTTTTATATCAGATTAATTCAACCAATGAACCACAAATGACATTATTTATGGACATGAGCCACCAAAGTACAGTCTGTTTAAAGCTCTGTGCATAGGGAGTACTAATGATGATTAGAAATCAGCCCAAATTATTTTGCTTCTTTAAATATGTCTGTTCAAGAATCCCTGTTCCACTTACAAATTAACTATAGAAAGGCAGTGCTGTGCCATTAAATTTTCAGGCAAAAAGAGTGATACCTCAGCATGCTTGCGACAGATGCTTTGCTTGTATCTCTAGATTTACACCAGTCTTATAATATATGATCATTTCGTTCCCTTGAGCATCTTCTGTATCTTAAAAAAGGCGGAGGAAAAAATCTTGGTATTGCTGTGTAATACTTTACAGTTCTTATTGTTGAGACAATTTTTTAAGGGAGTCAGGGAAGGAAACACTATGCCAATGTGCGTTGTGATTACAGTGCATATCACCAATGCAAAACTCTTGTGGGATCTCTCTAATAATTGGAAGAGGTGATCAGATGTTTGAACTTCAGAAGCTAAAAAGGGAAAGAAGGAATTTCTCTTCTGTGGTTTGAGGTCTTCCCTTTATTCTTTCTTCCTGTGAAAGTCAGTGCTAAATTCTCAGTGGCTGTAGTCAAAAGATTAAATTTTATCTCATACCTAGCCCTTTCATGGCTTCTAAAAACTGAAAAAAGTTATTGGTTCAGAAGCCCATAGCTCTCAGGATTCGGCTTGGTTGATCTGATGATCTGGAGGCTGTGAGCAGGTGGTCCATGAGATGATGATGTACTCCAGCATTCACTTTCTTCAACAGGAAAATACTGATTTATTAAAGCCCATCTCGTAATCACATGCCTGTAGAGTTGGAAGCCTACAGGGTCATTTTGTGTTTGGAGGATCCATGTTGACCTTACTCATCTGTAAATGCAGTGGTACATCTTTTATCAAGGAGTGCATGTTCATTCTAAGTCACTTAACTGGCTACTGTGTGGAGCTGTCTAAAATAAATAAATAAATAGCAAATATATCGTGATAGATTATATTACATTAATGAAGCGTAATTACCAGGAAACATTTCTACAGATCTGTGCTATTAAATCTTTGTGGAATAGCAGGGGGCAGGAAGATTAACAAGTTTTCAAATTAGTTAAGAGAGAATTATCAAGCCTTCATTTTGCTATCAGTTATTTGAGTTATGTTCTCTACTTTAACAATGAAAACCTAAAAGATTCATTGTGAGTAAATACAGAATGTTCAGTGCTTGCAATTTAAAAGGTCAAAATTTCTAGCAGATTCCACGAAGTTACTTCCCACTCTAATTAGTGTATTAAAAAAGAAGAAAAAGAAAACCTGTATTGAAGCCAGTGAAAAACTGCCACCTCTGTGAAATCAAATATTGCAATTAGGTACACTACTAAAAACTGGTGTTTTTTAATGTTCTTGGATTAGCTCTTAATTTCGTAGAATTATCTGCATAGTCTTCGCAATCTCAGTTTGCACTCAGCTCCCTGCTGAGATTTTTTTCACACTGGAACATTTTGAGAAAGTGGAAACAGGAATGAGCTTAAAATGAAAACAAGTTTTCAGATTTAAGTGTTGAGTAGACATGTTCTGGAATTTCTGACAAAATGGTTTTCCTGTCAATTCAGCAAAACATTTCCTAGGAATGTAACGAATCATTCTTGATGAGAAAGTCTATCACCTCAGAAACGTGAATAGGATGGTGAAGAGACCTCGCGTGTAGACTGTAAAGAGAGGTTCAAGCCTTATGGCTCAGGTGAAATAGTCTCGTGGATCTTCTGATAAGTGGTTACTGCTTTTCTTTATAGCTTTCCTTGAAAGTCTGTAGTTTTTATTCCTTTCAGTATTAATTGGAGAAGGGATTTGGTCTCATCAGCCTACGTGAGTGCCCTAGTCACTGGGCTGTCAAATTGGTATCTGGTCCACGTGTGACCCAATGATTATTTCATTAATTATGCAAAATTCTGTCAGTAGTGTGATGGATATGGCATTGAACTGGGACCCAAGCTCTACTGAGTTGGTACTGCTGTTGTTAACGGAAGGATAAATAAAATCCAGTCCCGTGACTTTCCAGTGTATCACCTTTGAGAAGTCAGTAAGGTCAGACTGATGTAAGCACCACCTCCTGTCTTGATTTATTTTAAGTTAAGGTTGTGAAGAGAGTCTATAGCATATAGTTATCCCCAAATGACTGGAGTATTCAATTAATCATTTGTAGCTAGAGAAAATAAGACATGATTTTCTTTCATTATTATCTCGAGAGACAGACTATAGTTTTGCTCATAGAAAAGCGTATGGGGACATTTTCTTTGCTCTTTTCATTATTTGGGAGTGATCTAGCATTGCTGCTTTCATACTTTGTTTCTACAATGGTAGAGATGAAACATACTGGATTACGATTTCTGAAATATGAAATTCTTTGCCTGGATCTTCACTGGTTTCTGACAAATACCAACTATTTTAAATAAATCACAGTTTCCTTTTTTATCAGTTTTCTGGGACAGTATCTTTATTAAGAGGATATTGCAAAGAAGACTTTCCCAATAGCACTCAACTAACCTTTTTGCTTAGAATTCTCTTTGCATAGTGAAGAATAGGCAATTTCTGTCATTACCTGTCTTCATACTTTTCCAGGAAAAGCAAATGCTTCAGAGTGTTCAAACCAGTTGCTACTAGAAGTGTAGGAATCAGGAAAAAAAAAAAGACTCTCACAAATCTTGTGAATGCTTAGTGATGTGATCACTCTAACCACTGCAGTATTTTGCTTATATTACATTTTAACTCTAGCAGAAAAACTTGTCATGAAATAAATATTCTCTTGACAGCCTCTGTACTCTGCCTAGAAGATCTGCACTTTGAAAAGAAATTATTTTGTCCTTTAATGAGGGCTTATGTCATCTCACAGATCTGAATAAACATGTTCATATACAACATAACACATTTTCAAAGTAAAGAACAATTTTTGTACCTTGAGGCTCTTTTACAACCCTGTAAAATTTCAGAATGTTACTTTTCAAGAAAAGGAATATACACCCAAGGCCTAAAGCATGCTGTGCAGTTCATCGGAATCCCAATTAATTTTAACTGATATATTTTATCTCCTATTTATTTTTATGTATTTTTATTTGTCCTCTGGCCTAGACTGGATTGTCATTGTTAGATTTTTCTCATCTCTCTTCCAGTACTGTACTTTGGAGGAACTGGACTGTCCTGGCAGTTAGGATTGAGATTGGAAGAGCTTTCTACTGCAGTCTCGGTTTTGACCCAGACTGAATCAATCATCTCTGAATTTTTCATGTAGCACACTCTACTAGAAAGGAAAGGTTTAGTAGAAGTTTTGGGGAAGATATGAGAAATAAGTTATTTCGCTTTTGCAAAGAAATCTTTGCAAACTTTTTATTAGCAACATTGTTCACACTCAAATTTAGGGTGTTATTTACAATTTGCCTTAAAGATACAGATTTGATATTTTGCTCTGAAGTGACATTTCAGCTGTCACTGATGTCAAAAGCAGCCGTAAGACTCCAAATGATGTTGCAATTTTGTCAATTTTTCTTCTGTTTCCCCTTTTTCTTTCTCCTTTCACTGGTAATAATAAAGAGCCATCCAACTGTATTTAACTAAAGAGGCTTCATAAAATGCAAAGTCATCTAATCACTCCCATTAAAGCAGCTTATTAGTATTCATTGTTGGAATTGGTGAGAAACTGTTTTCTCGTCTCTTCACAAATTTGGAGTTTTTTAGCATTTTTCCATCTTAACAAAAAGTCAAAATCTTGAAAAAAATCATGCTCAGATAGACAATAAGGCTTAGTCAAATTACTCCGAGCATTTTTTCATCTACTCTTGAAATATTTGAGTTTGATGTTTCTTTTTTAACAACTTCTGATGTAAGTTTAGTTTTAACACAAAGAAGCTTTTAATATAAACTAGCCTACAACTCTGAATTTGGATAAGTAAAATATTTTGGCAAGATTAGCTCTTTTCTCCTTCAGCATTTTTACAGATATGAAAATCCATTTTCCCGTGGATGATTTTGGTTTCAACTAGTCGGCGTTTGCTTCTTTGAGATAGAAATGTTAAGTATGTTTCTGAACTTTCCATACTGTAGTTTCAAGCTAAGGGACACTGAGGCACCGACTACTTATGCTGATGCACAGGAACCAGTCAATTGGAAATGATGAGTCTGGAAAATGAGGTCAACATAACTGAAAGATAGGTATTTATAGCACCTTATCCTTGTGTTCCAGAACCAACATTGCTGAAGTTTGATGGAATGTACTAAGAAAAGTGGGGGAGAAGCTCTTTCAAACACGTGATTGCTTGGCAGTAGCATACCAAGCTATCCATACTCTGCTAGAAGCAGATTGCTGAGACTCTTGGGTGGCTGCATGCCTTATGCCTCACAAACTGCCTGTTCCACACCAACATCCTGTTAATGCATGCCTTACTACGGCTTCTGACAATACTGGATTTCTGGTCTTTATCTGTATTTATGCAGCTACCGAGGAGAACTGTCTTTGTGCCAGCCAAACTCACGCTACGTATAGTTTAGTAAGAACCAATAGTATCTGCTTATGCTAGTTTTGTTATTCTAACTCTGTCACAGCTTTATTGTTTAGTATCTAGAAAAATGTAATTTGATATGTATGGGGAGTGACAGCTGGGAATTTTGCTTTGCTGATTGAGCTAGCCTCTAGCATTGATCACCACACAACCCATCTTCTTTCATGAAACAAAACAAACCATTCTAATTAGTTGGTTGTTACAATCAGTGATCATCAACTGTGGAAGACTAATTAACCCTAGTAGTAAAGCATAATGTAAGGTGTTTTGTTCATTTGTTTAATGAGTTAAGAAGTTAAGAGAACAGGGTTAGTTAAGAATTGAAAATGCTAATACAGAATCAAACCTGCTCCTCTCATCTAGCATCCAGTCTCTTGGCTTGCTCGGAAGATGACTCAACAGAGAGAAATACGGGGAACTTCTTTGTCCTCTGCTTTTTGTTTCCTCTTCTTTGGAAATTCTTTTTTGTACCTTATTGGCATTTAAATTGATGGTCCGTGTTGAACAGAAAGGACATTTTGTAGTTCCGTTGTATAAATTAATCTGTCCGTTCTTCATTGCTGTACATTGTAATGCTGTGTGCCATTATTCTGGTCAGTCATCTGGCTTTAAATCTCTTTCAAGTCCTTTAACAGATTTTTCTAGTCTTAGCTAATCCAGTTTACCTGAAGCCCAAGACTGCCAAATTGAATTACACTGCGGTCATTCCTACTTAGCACCTCATCTATAGTTAATTTCTTGAGCTCTGGTGTTTTATCTGTGTATAAATTTTTCATTTGCAACAATATTTTAGCTTAGCAAAGGAACAGCTCAGAAGTCTGAGGGTATTTTTAATTAGTTCCTTTGTTAGTTCAGAAATTTTTGCTCATTTTGAGCCAGCTGCCTGTATAACTGAGGTTCAGAGTCCTTTAAGAAACTCATATTCCAGTTTTTGATGAAACACAATGACAGCGATTCATTTCGTAATGAGTTTCACCCAGCCCTTGACAGCACACCAGCAATATGTTGAGTGCTGAAGCGTAAACACCCTGCCCTCTTCACAGCCAAGCAGGGAAGAGCTCCATCACCGACACCGTAGGGTCATCATCAAGATGAGATAAATTTTCTGTAGACTGTTGGTCAGAAAACACAAGCTGAAGTTTCAATGTTCCTGATATTCAGTGGTATGATTACTCCCGTTCATCTCTTTATAGGGCTCTCTGCTAAATGCTAAAAGGTAGGAAAAAAATGAGGATCGTTAGAGCGTGAATCCAAAACACAGTTGTTGATATATAAAGCAGCCTTACCGCTGCTATACTGCAACCCTCAGAGTAAGATTTAACCAGCCTTTGGCTTCCTTTACATGTAAGGAAATGGGCTCATGCAGAAGGTATCTCGGAGCATGCAGATTACTTTCCAGTTCTGGGGAGAAACAAACTCATATTCTGTATTTTACCTTTGCAAATACCTCCTTCGCTCACCAAAAGTGTTATTTACTAATGACCTAGATCTCTAAAGGTAAAAGTACATTTTGTATCCTAAGCAGCATACAGACTGAAAACAAGAGACAAACAGTTTGCAAACAAGCCAAACGCAAGAATGATTGTTCTGGTGATCTGCAAGGATTTTATGAAGGAGATGTAGGACATAGCTAAATTGATGATATTTTCCTCTTGGACATAGTGGAAAGCAGAAAGATCATGTGCTACGGCTTGCATCTGGGAAAGGAAAGATATATTGAAGTCCAGGTGATAAATGTGATGCTAGGGAAACAGCGACTGAAAAAGAAAGAAGGTGATGTGAGAAGAAATACTGTATCCTTGGTTTTGACATGGCAAGCTTCTGATGTGGGGAAGATGTTCCTGAGAAGAAATCACGATAACAGTACAAAGAGATAGAAGGATAAACCAGAGAGGACACTGTAAAGTTTTTCAGACTTCCAAGGATTCAAGTGCAGAAACATAAGAAGACTAGAATATTACAGGTAAAGCACACTGAGAGACCATCTAGAGAGAATATAATGCTTAATATGATATTTACTAGCAGAGATGGAAAGAATAGTGAAGAATAGGTGAAGAAATAACTGCTTCTCCAAAGGACCAAATTTTTGAGGTTGAATGAATCAGAAGAAAGTTTCAGAGGCAGAAGGGGGAAAGCGAGAGGAAAAGGAGATTAGCTGGGAGGACATCAGAGCTGAGCAGTCAGACTGAAGGATTGGAGTCAGCATGGTTAAATACAACGGTGAGTAAGAAAGGTTGCTGCCGTTTTTTCACAGTTTTATAAATTTCTCCTTAAACAAGCCAGCCAGATCTTGAGAAAAGAGGGCTGGAGGAGAGAGTCAGAGATGCCAGTCAGGCAGAAGGTAGACCACAGGCGGTAGGTTTTGAGAGGAGAAAAGTGTTTTATGAAGAGACGCAACAACACTGGGTATAAAAGAGTAGGATGGATTTGTAGTGGAAAAATCAGTGCAGTCCCTAGATTTCCACCAGAGCAGCAGAGAAATGGTAGAAAGAAAGAGTGAGAATAAGAAGGAGGTACAAGGAATCAATAGTGAGCAGCAGAGAAGTGGTGAGAAGGGGGTTGAAGGAGAAACTGTTGAGAAAGCAGTCTGGGAGCTCACAGGAGCAGAGCTCAGTACACACAAAAACGTGGTCAAAGAAGTGGCAATTTCTGTTGGGTGAGGTGGTTAATTCAGGGTTAGATCAAATGAGTTGATAGAGATGAAGAAACGTTGACCTTTGTTTAATCCGTTGGTCTCTTGTGAGCGAAGTCACAAATGACGAATGGGGACGAACCAGAGTGGTGAGGACACAGATGAATAGTTGGTCACATCAAGATAAACAAAGGGAAATGTATGCTGAAGTGAAATTGAGGTGGGAAGGAGTGATTGCGAGTAAGGTGGCACGTATTAAGCCAACATGATCTGCACTAAACTGACTCCTGTTTAGTAACTTCGCAGCAAAGTATTTAAATCTATTTTTTTACAAAACCTGTAGAAGTCCCAGGTAATGTTATGCTATGTATCTAAATACATCACTGGTTGAGTCTCACTTTTTCATGCGGTAAAATATGCTTTTGAGGAAGCTGCTACAAAATGCTGGAACTTTCAGAAGTAAACATGTACCTACATTGCATTTTAATGGCACCTTCAGCCTCCATGGGTAGGGGAGCCTATGGAGCTACATATTTGAAGAATGTGGGAAGAGTGGATGGTTTGTAATGCATGGTCGCTAGGTTTCATCATTCAAGGTCACAGCAAAGTGAAATTTTAATAACTCAGTGGCAGTAACTCATGAAATGTATATCTTGCAGTTTCTGCAAAGTTGTCGATTGCATTCATCTTCAAATTTTACCTAAAGGTGTGTTTCACCACGTGCTGTCTCTAGACTGGATCATGTGCATTCAGTTAGTATCATAAATTAATATGATTAAGTAAATTCTGTCTGTCGGTTTGGGACCTTCCTGAAGCTCTAGTCACCTTTCATTAAGACATAGCGTGATATGAGGTGGGTAATGCTCTTGATGGCCTCACTTGAGAAGCCAGGAATAATATAGATATTATGAGCTCCATTTCTAGCATCAAATAACCAGCGAGACCGCACTGAATATGTTGAGAAATTCAGCAGAATGTTTAGACATTCATAGTACTGAGCTCTGTAAATCAGCAGTGCTGAATAAGCAACAGGAGCATTAGCCTATTTAGATGCTAAAAAGGATGGGGTTTTAAAATTACCCAGCTCCTTATAATATTTCTAACTGGTTTGGTTAGCATACATTTCACCAACATTCATTTTATTCTGACATAGGAAACTGCATTCTGATTATTCTTCCAAACCAACCCTGAAGAGTGGATTTTGACTACACTCTGGAGGTGGCTTTGGGTTGATTTTTTTTTTTTAATTCTTTGTTGTTTGACAAGGCAATTCTATTCAGAAATCATGTATGAATTCGTAGGTAATGGATGCTAATTGTAAAAATCCTCAACAGCTTAATCTGCTGTAGACTTCTTGAGAATTTAATAAGCCTCTCTCATAATAAAAAGTGTCAGAAGGGGCAAATATTTTGCTAGCACAGCTTGTAACTGATTGTTTGTACCATGGTATCAAGTGTTCACACAACAGAAGTACTGTGCAGTCATTTTTAAAAAGAAACATTTGGTTTAGTGCCTTAAGGGTAAGAATTATGACTGTATTTTTTAAAATGCATTTACTTTCTCATCCCTACCAGCAGTGTGTCAGTTTTGTGAGGACTGCATGTTATTTGCCTCAGGAAAAGCAAAATCAACCTAATGAAGCAGAACACGGTTGAGCTGTCCAAGGATGCTTGGGTTGGGGTGGGGAGTCGCTGGTTTTTCCCCCGCAGTTGCAAAGTGACAATAAGATTTCTGAACCTTTTTGCTTCAGAAAAAAAACAGACTCACACTTTTTGGGCAGTAGGACTTTTTTGAGTGTAGGTAAGGAATGGGTTGCATGTGACTGAACTGCTGCCATTGCTGGAATACGTAAGGCCAGATTATACCCTGTACTGAAGGACATGGAGCTGATAAAGAACCCAGCGTGGCTCTGCCACCTATTTCAGCCTGCTGGTTTGTCCCAGCAGCTTCATTCTGCCAAGCAGCTGGATGTCTGCAGAGACATGAGACGTTGGGGGTTGGATGGTGTTAAACTGGACAGACACCTGCGTTTGAGGACCCTTGTAAAGCTCGTCTGTCTGCAGCTCCTGAGAGTCACCAGTCACGCTGGAACTTTCTGGTGTTATTAAATGCTGCCAAGAAATCGACCATGATTTTTAGCTTTACTGAGTAACGTGCACCTTTCTGTTTGCACAGCTACTTAGCCACGCAGGGTTCAACATTGTAACTAGAAATATGAGCTGTAGCAGGGAAATGGTGGAAAATGACTGCTCTGCCGGATTTGGTGAGAACAATTTTGAAGCTGTCCAATTGCATGAAACAGGGCATAGTGAGAGAGGACGAGCTTTCCTTCCCAAACAAATGTGACAGCTCAGATTAATCTCAGATGCCATCAGCAATTCAGCTTCCTCGGAGATCTTGGCAAACTCCCCCGGCAGGAGGAGGCAGACCTGATGAATACAATATTTTAATAGCAAAACAATCAGATCCTGGGCAGAGAAAATGTGCCTACATCATCTTAAAAAGTATTCTTTTCTGGTAGCAGGGAAAGAACACGTAGGGTGTCATAGATGGAAGGAAAGAAAGCCAAGGCCAACAAAAGTATTAAATTTGCTGCACGCTTCACCTTTAAGCACTCTGTGCCAAGTTACAGCATCTCACAAGGCATGCAAAATCCAGGGTTCAGAAGTGGCTGCTGAAGATGGCTACAGATCAAGGAGTGGTAGAGAAGATTTCAGCTTGAATTATGAACTTCCTGCTATCTCCCCTCCTCCTCTGAAATTCCAGGCACTTTGTTTTATTTTTACACAGTTTTGTGTCTGAGATTCCTTTTTATGTTAGTATAAAAATAACAATGAAAAGGAAAATATTTCTCTTATGAAAATTCATGAGAACAGGCAGAGTTTAGAAGCCGTGTTATTTGTTCAGGAGAGCACAATGACTTTTAAAAACACTGGAATTGTATGTTTGTGTGGATTTTTTGTTTTGGTTCCTTTCCGTTGTGTACCTTCCCAGTTTTCACATCTGTGCAGCTGTGGAGCATATGTATTAGGTCTAAGAGTTGCAGACCCTTGCGAACTTAGCTTTTAGAAAAAATTGCCTGTAAGGACAATAATCTGTTAGCTAGCAATGTAAGGGGGTCTTTCAAGCACCATTTTTATGTGTTAAAAAGGCAGAAATCCATGTGTTTCTCTAATGACTTAAATAAAGAATCTCATCATTTTTAGTCCAGGAAGAAGTAAGGCCAGGTACTAACATCTCAGAAGGATACCGGTACTACGAAATCCTGATATTGCACAGAACTAGTTGTTTTAGCACTTGAACAGTATCCATGTTCAAATGCCATATTATAGCTGTTCGGGCACAGAGCGTGCTGTTGTGTGAGCGGCTTTGCTCAAGTAGATGTGTTCGGGGGTTTCTCTCTGGCTCGGTGTTGCTGGATCTCAGAGAATACCTGCAGCAGCTCTATTGGATCAGTCAGTCTAAGAGACTACAGTCTTTCTGGCCCTCTAGGTCTTTGGAATCTATGTCAGCTTTTCCAAATTCTCTTTTCCTTTAAAACTCATGAGAAAATGAAAAAAAGATTCCTTCATCTTGCCGAACCCATAACCTTGAGCACCCTGGACCCGAAGACACTATTCTCTTTCAAGAGTTGGCTGCTAACTGGACCTAGCAGGATCCATGCAAGAATCTTCAGGGCTTTTTCCCTGCAAAACAGACCGCTGTACCAAAACTTTCAGCCTTCCCTCTATCTAGCTGTCAAGTTCCTCCTGGCACATTGTTTCATCCGCGCTTATTTTTATACTGCCTTCGTGCTATTGGTAAGAAATAGAGGCTTCACTCTTCCTTGACTCTTCCTTTTCCCGTGGAAATACCTATTTTTCATTTCATTGAATGACACCTGATAGACTTTCACCTCAACAGTCGAGATTTTCCTTTTCACTCTTCCCTAAATTTTTCATCTCCAACTCTATCTTCTGAGTACAGCCTGCTCTCTGGGAATAGTCCCATGGGTGCTGGTGCTCTCCAGCAATGGACAAATTTAATTTCCAGTGCTATCTGGTGTCATTGTTTGAAAGAACAGCAAGTAAGTAGAGTATCCATTTACTGTGGGAGAAAGCCTTGAACAAGCCTCATTTTGTCAGAAAGGTCCCCGGTCACCACCACGGCCCATTAAGAATCCTTGCACATCTACCAAAGTACGGTGAGTAGAAGCCTTTTCTTTCTTATGGCTCTTTTAAGCCAGATCTGTCGCAGAGTAGATATGAAGGCAGCAAGAGAAAGTAATCAACAGCTTTACTGCAATCAGATAGTTGGAATTATTTCTTTGAATGATGAAATCAGGGAAAGTGGTAGTGTCCAAGTCCAATAGGATGATGCTGAAATGCAAGGCAGCTCTGCACATTATTATTCTTTGTATGTGAAGGTATAAATTCCGGGTAGAAAAATTACTCTAATCATATGTCTGTTCTTATTTTACAGTGTTTGTATTAAATAAGGAGTCTGTGTCTAGTTCAAAAGCTTGGTATCCCTTTTTTTAAAAGGTAGTATGTGTAGACTGTTTTCTTCACATAGCTTGACTGGTAGTGGCTCAAGGCATATACAGCTCTTGCGAAAAATATGAAAGGTTGTAGAAATGAGGCCAAACTCTTAGCTCTAATAAACAGAATACAGGAACGATACAGAGACGAGAGCATTGGCATTTATACAGGCAAATTTCATCTTTGTCATTCTTTTTCTTAAGAACAAGAGGAGCAGCTTATGCAAAGGAAAGATAGAAGCAGCCAGGCACTGCTGGGTTTATCTTTAGTGTGATAAGCTTCCTTCGGGGAGACAAGAACAAACTGTGCACAAGGCAGAGAGAAGGTACAGGCAGTGCATTTTAAGCTCTTTCCACTGTGAATTGTTCCGGCTTCAGGAAACCATTTATGTTTGCTCTGTCAGAGCTCCTTCCACCTTCTCGGGAAGCACAAATAGTTGGTACCTGCTTTGGCACACTGAACTTTTAAATTTGATTTCAGCAGGGCTTGATTGATAAGTAGTTGTATGTGACATATGGCACTTTGGTTTGATAGAAGGTCTGGAAAGAAAGATGGATGAAGTTAATCCTAATCTTGAGGAAGGTCTCCATGTGAGCTGTAGTTGAAAATTAATGCACACAACTCACAGTCACCGAAAGATGAAGTTATATGAAGAGTCCTTGCAGCAGCGGCGCACGCGTGTGGGTGCCTACCTCCAGCCTGCCTTCCAGGGAACCTGCAAGCCCTGAGGATGGCGAGATCGCCCTTGCCGCATGGAAGAGGTCTCAGGAAGAGACCACTGGGAAGAGGTGGTCTTCCATTCAATCAGCCCAACTAGGAGCAGAGCTCTGAGGGCTTGCAGACTTCTGGCTTTAGAGCAGAGGAGATAAGAACAAGACCTGTGTCAAGGCACACTGTGTCAAGCACCTGCAAAGCCCCAGCCTTGCGAGCTCAGGGCCACTTGCAGCCTACTCCACAACACCATCTGACCTCCAGAGGCAATGTCATGAAAAGTTCAGTGACACCAATGTATCTCCATGAAATCGTTTGGTTTTGTCAAGTTAGTGTTCTGTAGTTAAGGCCTGTTTTATCAAAAAGTTTCTGACCAGCTCTGTACTGGTCAGACAGGACCTGACGTAAGTAGTTGTATTATTTTAGGCAGCAGAAACACGGAGTGGTGAGTGTTGGAAGTAATTTGCAACATGTATTGAGCCAAATTCTATGCTTGTGTAACATCACAGGAACAGTGACTTGAAGAACAAGAAGAGACAGTACCAATCTCTCTATTTTGTTTACCTGACACTTTCTGTTAGAAGAAATTGTGTAACTTGTTTGTCATGGATTTTTTGAGAAACTTTCTGCTGTTGTTTGCAGCAAACCTTTGAAAATTCATCTGGCAAAAACTCCTTTGGGTAAAGAACTGTCATTTGCTTGTTCAGTAAAATTACGAAATATGTTCTAAAGTCCTAAGGAGGAACTTCTTTTTCCTTCCTTCCAAAACTTTGGCGAGACTTTCAAAATAATAGCCTGCCAACTTGCATTCAAAGGAGCCCGATTTGTAATTGCACTAAAGCCATCAAGGCTTAATCTGCTAATTTAATCTACGAGCATTTGGGAATAACTAGTTTTGAACAGGAGTAACATACTCTTAATGCTGCAAATCTTCTTCTGGGTGAAAAATATGAATTCTAGTGCATTTTATATCTTTAGTAATACTAAAGTGCATGTACAGCTTCAGTTGAATTTGCACTTGGACAATCAAATATAACTACATAAAAGCACAGACTTGGTCTTGCTTATAAAATCTGTTGCTATTTTGGCTGTTTCTAGCTGGCAGTGAGAAGACATATTGAAACAAAAAAGTTCATATAATTTGCCATTTTAAATTATATTTATATATATAAATATATATATGTATTTCTCAGTTGTTTTTCTGATAGTCATTATCTTATAGAGCAATATTTTACAGCTTATTAAAATATAATATGCTCATGTTTTCTGATAAGCTGTTCTCTCAAAATGGAACAATGATCCTCTTGATTTGCACATTCTGTATCAGATTTACAAGGTCCCCTTTTTAATTTCATGTCTTTATAGACCACCTAATCATATCGTACTATATTCACCACACCTTCACCTAGAGACTCCATCAAAAAGAGAAACCCACTGCAGAGCAGAGACTAAAAGATCATTGTCTTCTCAATATGTAAATTAATTAAAATCCATCAATTAGTTCAGTAAATGGTAAGAAATGAACTTTGTGCAGTAGTTTGGATTTAAATGTTGGGTGAAACTAAGCTTATCCATTTCATATCCACTCTCACTTCCTATGCTGTGGTTGTGATGGTCTTTGGTGATGCCCTCCAGGTTTCACCCTAAAAGATAAATTATTCCCTTTTAAAAATGCTACTTTAAAGTATTTTAAAATTTCAGTTTTTCCAAGAGTATTTCAAAGCAAATAAAAATGAAATTATTCATAGTTCTAGGACCTGTGTAAAATTTAAAATTAAATGTAAATAAAACAAGTTGTAGATATAAATAAACAAAACATCGTTTTTGTGCAAGTGACTTTGTTTTGTCCTCTCGCTTTGCCAGAGGTTATTTCCATATATGCTGTTCTGTGCTGTGCTAGAGAGACTTGTTATAAGCGAAGATGCAGATATCCCTAAGCAGCAGAGTCCGTATCGTCCTCTCAGAGAGTTGGTCAGGAATTGAGGCTATGGATTTTTTGGAAAAAATACGACTCAATGTGAGATATTTTGTTTGAGGCACTGGGTTTGATGAACTTTTGCTGGATCAAAGGAAGAGTTCAAACCCTTCTAGCAGGCTGTCTCCATGCCAGGAGCAACCTGGAGTCCTCCGGCTCGGTGTTTCGCATCCCCAGGGCTGGTGGCTGGGGCAGGGCTGCCCTGCCCCCAGCAGCTCTCCCTGGGGCCGAGCTGCTGCCTCCACACCTGGAAGCCCTCAAGCCTTGGGTGGAGCCAGCTTTGCTAGAGCTTCTGAGCACCCTTTTCCCAGCTGAACCTTCGTGCTTGGAAAAGCAGTGTTGAAGTGCTGGTGTTTTTGGCTCTGGGGCAGGGAGTGTGGTGTGGCCACCACGTATAGACCTGGCATCTGGCTGGTGGCAGCTGGCAACCCTGCTATCTTCTCCTGGTTCCTGGGTAAGCAATGCAGATGTAACCTCCCGGTATTTTCACAGTATGTGGTGAGTAGTATGTCTGTGTAATGAGTAGCGATGTTGAGTCAGTGTACGTTCTCCCTGTGTTGAAGTCTGGCTGTTTTAATCCACTGAAATTTCTTCATGCATTAAAATGTTAAGAGGCTGAATTCCGTAAAACTTTAACTACTCCTTAAATCTTATGGCTTTCGGTGCATCGGTTCAACAGTCTGAAAAGCAAAAGCAGGCAGGGTTTGCCTGTAAGTGTTAATACTTCAGCAAGACATTCATGTCTCTCTGCTTCTGGAAGATTGAAAATCCTTCGCCCTCTTGCCCTTATAAATGTGGCAGACTTTTACCCCAGTGGGGACTTTCTGGTTTGTTCTCTCTGCACAGTTGTTACTAATGATTTGTAGTAGATCCTTTCAACTCTGAGTCTTAAAGCAGGATTAAAGTTGGTTAAGTTGTCAGTAAAAAAAAAAAAAAAGGCCTAATTTGCTTTGGCCTGCCTTGCTCCTGACATATTTATTCTAAAACAAGATGATTAGCATAGCAAAACATGTTCCCAGAGCGCGTGAATGCGCGCTGCCATTGAGAAGGGATTTGCAGGCTGCCTGCTCGTGGCAGCCACTGTTCTTGTCTAGGTTTTAATTTGTTTGTTTGGATGTTTGATGTGTTGTTAGGGGTTATAGGATTGAAAAGCTTCCAAAAGTCTTATCCAGCCTCTCAAAATATCCCTCCAGAAAAATACATGCTTACTTTCGGAAAACTGATGTTCTCCCTAGGAAATAGGTGCTTGCTTACATTTTTGGAGGGGGTGTGGAATGTGGGTAAACAGTTAAAACTTCCAGCTGTAGCTCGCTTGGCCAAGCTGACAGAAATTATTTTTGACTTGCTTCAAATACAGTGACATTTTGCGCTATTGTTTCTGACAAAACTGTAGCTTGAAAAGGATACATTCACTTTTGAAAGCCAAACTGTTCCTCACAACCAAAATGGCTGCTGTGCTGCCAGTTAATCACACCTGGGGAGACTTGTAGGGCTCCTGCAGCAGGCTCCGCCTTGGTGTGTGCATTATGTGAAGTGTTATTGCCAACTTTTCGCCTTTAAAAGAATAAAAAGCTTGAAGGTGTACTCCGCTGTGAATTCATCGTGTTATTAAATATCGCTCTCTTTGAGAGAATGATTTTTCCTTTATTATCAAAAGAATATCCTGAAGATGAAGGGGGGAGGAAGAGAATAATGTTTCCTTCCACGTCCATGGTGAAAGGGTGCCAATCGCGGTCAGGTGAAGCCAGTCACCATCAGGTGAAGCCATTCGGGGTCCCTGCCAAGGGCGAGGCTCTGCTTTACACACCGGGCTTTGCAGTGGGCTTCAAGGCAGCTGCAGCTGGAGCAGAGCTCGGGCTGGGCTTGTTCTTTGTGCTTTCCGTACAAGTGGTGGAATGGCCCACCAGGCTTGAGGAGCTGCTGAAAATGACTTGAAATGGACAAATTAAATAACTTTTTTTTTTTATTATTATTATGAGAAAGTGGAAAACAAAATTAGCTCCAGAAGAATCTTCCAGCAGACACTGGCTTTGCAATGTGAATCTTAGAATCATAGAATCATTAAGGTTGGAAAAGATCTCTCTGACCATCAAGTCCAACTGTCAACCCATCACCACCACGCCTGCTAAACCATGTCCTGAAGTGCAGTATCTGCAGGATTTTTGAACCCCTCCAGGGATGGTGACTCCACCGCTTCCCTGGGCAGCCTGTTCCAATACCTGACCACTCTTTCGGTAAAGAGATTTTTCCCAATATCCTGTCTTGAAGGGACCAAGGCAAGATGAAGAGATTAAGAGCAGGGGAATGTAAGGCTATGCAGAGACGGACAAGCAGCCATGTCAGGTGTGGACTTTTAAGTTTATAGTGTAAAATGCCTGAAAGTAGTTTGGTCACCAAATGCTGTATAACGTATTTTATACTTGCCACTCAGAGCCTCAAGACAGTGTGATTTGTTAGGCATCAGTCTAGCTAAGAACTTCAGTCTACACTGAATGTTGATGAGGTGCTCATTAGGTGGGTCGCTCATCTCCGTCCTGGACACTTTGTGGCTAATGCCTTAGACAATGGTACTGAATCATGCGCCTGAAGTTCAGCATTTCTTACCTGTTTCTCTAGAACTAATCCTAAAACTTTCTTCTCAACAATTTTACATACAGACAAGAGCCTGTCTTTTGAGGTTGTGGAAATCAAAGTCTGTGGAAAGGTAAAAAGTCTGCTTTGTTCCATGACCTATCCTTCTGCGGTCTCCAGAGGAGAAGCACAGCACCTTGCACACCCCTCTCCTGTCGCTGCTCAGCAGTATCTGCAGTGCTGCTTCCAGACATATTTTTCACTCTGAGTTTGTGCGTTTCTGGAAGTGCAGGGCTGTAAGTAAAGTAAATGAGGACATTTTCTTGTCAAGCTGAAAAGACAAAAGAAATGCCTGTAATCGAAACGGCTCTGGAAAATAAGATAATCATTACATTTTAGTAACAAAGCGTGGTTGGAGGCCAGCAGCTGCCGAAAAGTCAAAGTTACTCTGGGAAACTTGAAGAAATGGTTTGTACGGCCTCAGTGGAAGCGAGCACGTCTGCAGAGTGGTATTTGGGGGTTCAGCGCCAAGCAACCCCCTCATCTGCAGCATTCAGCGTCTGGTTTAATGGCAACTCTGCGAGGCAGAATGCGTCTGAAAGAGGAAAGGCTGTGTTGTGCATTAAGAAAATTTCTGCAAAGTTAAAGGGAATTTAGTCTCTAATCCTAGGCTTCTACTTTCGTAGTTTATGATATCGTGATTGGATTCCTTCTGTGGACACAAGCTTCTTAATAGTACTATTCATCACTGTGACAAAGGTTAGGCTTGAAGAAAACTAGAACTGAGACGAAAGAATAGAATTTTTATTATTTTAGCAGCTGAATGTGTCATTATATCAGAGTCAGTATTGTGTAGCAAATTGCAAGCTGTAGTGAAATTGCCTTAAAATATATCTGTATATATTTTTCCAAAACTGTGATAAAGTCATTCAGCAGCGCATTGAAATGTATTTCTAGCTGAACTGTTCTATCATCTCTCTTTTACTGTAGTATGAGAGCAGATGGCAGTTATTTTTCTTAACAGTCTCCAGCAAAGCCGATGCGATGCCTTGCCTCCCCTTGTAAATGTTTTCAAGTGAAAGACAAGTACACATGGCCAAAATGAATCTGCATTGTTACATTGACTGGTGGGTTCTCAAGCAAACTTTTAATCAGCTTACAACCAGTATGCTGGCGATAATTACTTAATGTCCTATCAGTCAAGGAGTTCATTATGACAAGAAAATGAGCTATTAATCAGAATCTATTGCACGTGTTTTGCAATAAGTTTTTGGAGCAGATGTCTTTTCATAGACATTTTTAATGCAATAATTGACTAGCCCATGACTTGAGGACAACTGCAGTCGCTCCCCTGGTACAAATGCAGCTGTGGGTTTGGAGAGGCTCTGTCACTTCAGAGCGTTCCTAGGGGACTGGGATTGGTCTGAGAATAGCGGCTGTTCTGTGGCTGGCGCATGGAGAGGGCTGCTGCACGTACAGTGCCAAAGTTGTACAGTGATTTTATACCTGTTTATAAGCATAATATAAATCATGTTGTTCTTCAAAGGACTTTCTTTTTAAAATTGCTGCTACCTTAGCAGTAGCTTAGCAGCTCGGAGAAGGCCTGGTGAAAATGTCTCTACAACCTGCCGTGACATTACTTGCCTGCCTCACCAGAAAGGCTGCATAGTTGCACAAAACGCTGTATTCTGAAGTGATGTTATTTGTAGTTAAAAATCAAAATGAAGCTGCCAAGTGTTGTACATCTAGGACTGCTTACTAATTTATGACTTTTAGACTGTCTGCTGTAATGTGCCATATTATAGAAGCATTGTTAGCAGCTACATTTAATTTACTTGCTTTAAATTAATACTGTGTTGAAAATCCAGCTTTGCTTTATTCAGAGAAGCTTTCATGCTTCTGCTTTCTACAAGCAGGTTAAGAAAAATAAAAAATGGTGTCTGTTTATTTTATAGCCTTCGACAAAAGAAAGGAAACTCGGCCCCGAAGCACTGGGCTGGACCAGCTAACATAGCAAAGTGCAAGCCTTGCCCCGTGGCACACGGCAGCGCTGTCTGTGGATCCGATGGACACACGTACACCACCAAGGTAAGTGCTGCTTGGCACCTGAAATCCTGCCGGTCGTCCTCAGCCAGGCTGTCGTATGAAGATGAAACAGCTTGCTTTAATAGGCAGTGTTAAATTAGAGTCTGCTTTAGTTCTTGGTATGTTTCTGTGTAAAAAGTGCTGATAAATCTAGGTTTTTACGTATTTGACAAACAGCAAATCGGAATGACAAATCGGAATCTGATGACTTTCATGATTCATGTTTCTCTAAATAGCTCATTCTTGCTAATGAAGTAGAACGCTTTCAGTATTGATGATGCAACAGAAAAAATTCATTTCATCAGATTGACTTGTTCAGACAAGAGGATTTTGGGATAGTTCTTGTTCTCAAGACTTGGTCTCCAAATGGTGAAAGAACTTAGCAGTACCATTGTTCTGTGATAGATATTTTATTTTTTCTAATTAAATTTTTTATTTCTAGGCTGCATGGGTAACGTATTACAATTCATTTAAACCACAGTTTTAATAAGCTTGTGTGCCAGATGCAGCATATATGGTACCATAAAAAAAATTCCCATAACCCAGTGGGGATAAATTGGCTCGTTGTTATCCTGAAAATATGATCACCTTAGGGCTTGATTCAATAAAAGAAACTGGCTTCCCAGCCATTAAACAGTCCAGATCTCCTGTTATCAAATAAAGCCTTCCATGTCTCGGATACGTGTTCCATAAACAGCACTTCAGGCACTGCAAGTCATGTTCAGGGAATACCGCTAAGGTTTTCTCCTCTTCCTGCATGCAAGGTAAGGTTTGACAGCCAGGAAAATTACCCTTTAAAATCCAAAAATAGCCCCCCAAAAATCCAGGAAAATAAAGTGATCGGGGGAAAAAATTCTCTGCTGTGATGTGACGGTGATGATATTGCAGCTGCGTTATCTTCTCAGCTGGGTAGCTTAAATACTTCATCCATTAACAGACAAATGTAATAAAATGCTGCCATGGCTGATTGGTTTAAGCCTCTCCTGGCTGAAGGACTTGCACGGCCAAAGCACCAATCAGCAGAAACTCATACCTGCACACGCAGACTACAGAAAAAGAGCTCCAGGTGGCCTGTTAAACAAGCTGCTCTCTTTAATACTCTCTAGAAGTATGTAATACAGTAATTTAACATTGGTATTCAGGATTAAAATTGGGCTTATTTTGAGAACAGTTGTTTCTCGTGAGAGTAGGCAAGATATTCTGTAGTAAATAGCTTTCATTGCATATTCAGTCATCCTGTTGATCTCATTTCTGTGCATCTCACCTGCATCCCTCTTAGCTCTCAGTCTTTTTTTGACTTTCTGTATTTCTTACCATGAGATCCAAATGGTTTCCATCAGAAATTCTGCCAATGTCAAAAATTCACCACTCGGTTGTGACTACGATGTAAGCCTGACAGCTATAATGAAGACATCAAACAATTCCTATTGCTGACATGCTTGACTATCAAAGACGTGTCTCCCAGAAGCTGCCTCTGTTTTTTAAAGGAAGATTTATTCTGAAGCAACTTTGTCTCATCTTCATCTGTTGTGTGTTTAACTGTCAGTTGCTCCTGTCCTAGCGATTGACAATTACAGCATCTTGTTGGGCTCTCAAGTGTAGTGACTTCTTTTCCACGTGCCCAGGGAAGGCACGGTTTCACTGCTTTCTGACTGCTGTTCCACTGGAGCGTTTTGCATATTGGTAGTTACTTTTTATAAATTTTTTTTTTGATTGAAGGCTCCTCCGGTGGCATACTGATTGGTAATCCTTCTGTAATGTCCAGTCCTCGCGAGAGGACACACATGCACTTAGCCTTTACACAGTATCAAGGAGATGCTTATAGCAGTGCTATTATTCTTTGCTGTGTACGGTACATTGTAAATCAGTATGTTACCTGTAGAACAGCATTGCCTCTCTAGAATTTCTTCTAAAAGCTCTGCTTCGTTGATTTATTTATTTTTTTTTTCCCAAAAAGACAAATATGGTAAATGAGCTGAAAATACTTTAGGCAGAGTATTAACACTAAATGGCTTCTTTTAATATCCTTACAAATAACATTTTTATGGTCAGTAATGATCATGGGATTCTGGTATATTTTATGAGCAGATTACAACTGTTTCCCTCAAATTCACTGTTAGTTTTAACCAGATAATGTGATCCCTCTTTCTTGCCCTTAAATCACTAAAATCAAAGCTTTCCCTCGGTCGTTGTCTCTTATATGCAATACTATTGGCAAGTATTATTTCTGGCACTGCAGTGCTGGCGTGTTCCAGTATTGACTGGGAAAACGCAAAAAGGTGAACATTTGAGTGTGGGCAAATACCGCAGTGCTTTGCATTTCTGTGTGTGTGCGTACCTGGCTCTGCGTCAGCTGCTGTGTGAACACGTGCTGGGCACCTGAAAGGACTCTGCTGAGCTTGTAAACAGGAGATGGAGAGTAGCCGTGACATTTCAGGAGGAAGAAGTCTTCTGAAGTGGTGTATTCGCCATCTACTCATGCAGGCAGGCGGTATACGCGTGCACAGCAGCGTTTCGATCCGTCCTGGCTCAGCTGGGTTTTTGCCTTTCCCTGCCAGCGCAGCAGGGCGTTAGGTGGGAGAGGTCTGGGCTTGGAGTCCAGGGCCAGGCAGAGCCGCATCAAAGCATTGCCCTGGTGACTGGGGGCTACGCTTCGACACTACCAGTGACATTTATACCAGGGATTGCTCTTTCCCTTCTTTGAGCTATTAGCTGGGGTAAAAATGAATGAAAGGAAAGGATACAACAGAAGCTTGACTGTGATAAAAAGCAGAAGAAATGTGTGTGTCAATAAATGCACAGTAATTCACATTAAGAGGAAATAACCAAATATACAGAATACAGGCTCTCATTTAACCACTTGACCTCAGAATAATTCTGGCTGTTTCTTGGAAGATGTTGTAATGATCAGTGCCAGGCAAGGTGTTAAGAAAGGAATTGACAACAAGCACAAAACATTATTATGTTTCTCTGTAAATGCCTGGACTTCATGTTGCCTGCAGTTATCATCGTCTCATCTCAAAGCTGACGTGGTGGAACAAGGACGTGCTCAGAGAAGCGCAGTAATGGCTGTCAGAGGTGTGGAACCTGCATGGAAGCACAGAATAAACTAGAATACCTAGGCATGATTTTATATTAAATCATGACTAATATTGGAAAAGGAATGTTGTACTTCATAAAACAAGATCTAATGACATTATAAATCAATAGTTTCAAAACAAAATAATTTTATTTTTGCAGCTCAAAAAAAAATTGTGAAATTCACTGCAACACAGTATTCTGTAGGCCAAAGATGTAAACGGGATTTGTATAAATCTGTGGAGAACAGATCCATTGCAGGCTGGTAAAACTCTAGCACACCAACGGCCAAAGCCAGTGATGACCAGAAGCTGGGATGGTCGGTGGGGCTCAGCAGGACTGATTTGCTGTTTCTAGTTTGCTCTTTCTTTTACTCCTTTGTAGTTTTCTTGCTTTTAAGGGTCCACACCTTGCCGGGATACGAGGCCGAGGGATCGCAGGGCTGAACTAATGTGGTTCTTGGTTTCTTATGCGAAAGTGGAGGCAGCCATATCTTTAGATAAGGCAAGCTGATAATGGAGCTAACATACTTCTTCAAGGTACTGCTCTTTAAAAGAGGAACATATTCCTTCTCCATTTCAACTTTGACTCAGGTTGAAATTTCTTTTTAAACAAGTCCTGAGTATTCCTTATATCATTGCTTGGCATTTTTAGTTTCTACCCATTCAAAGTTTAGTTTCAGATCTGGAATGATGCTCAACAGAGCTTGAGGAATGTGGAGGACTTTGATTTGTTCTCATTTTACAAAAATGTCAAGAAATCTTTTAAGGATTCAACTCCAGCAAAGTAACATCAAATGCATTTTTAATTGTTGTTCTTTTACGTTGATGTCTTGGTTGTTCCTGACTGGATAATAAAAATCTTCCATTCATAAAGGCTATGTGACAAACTAGCGAAAGCGTTGTCATTTTGCTGGTTTGTGCTGTTTGATAATCCTCAGACTGTTACGCTCTTTGTGCTGGTGCTTTCTGCAGAGACTGCATTTGGAAAGAAAGCACTTTGCTGGTGTTAATTACGGTGCTGGTGATGCTGGGAACTGACTGTGCCCATCCACCTCAATTATAAGGGATTAGGATTCTCTGAACGCAGCCGTGCGCAGAGCAGCGGAGGAAATGTTACTGGCCCAGCAGAAATATATGCCACAGAGCCCGTTCTTGGGGACCGTTACTGCAACGTGGTGTTATGCCTGGATGTCTCTAGAGATGCTCAGTAACTGATACCGTACGTAGAAGAGAGTGAAACAGGATCATGGATCCTCGCTCAGGTTAATATGTTGGGTTAACGGCGGGTCCAGCATTCTCAGGTCAGTGCAGCAGGCTTTCTAACGGAATGGCTTTTCCTCAAAACTTACTTTTTAACAAGTGAAATTTGATAAAATTGGAGAGAGTGATCTAACCCAAAGCACTCAATAATACAAGGGTCATAGGCGGTGGAAAAAAATGTAAACTTTAAACTGCCACGCTTAAGCTTACTGGTTAATTTAGGTAGAGGCTCAGGATTTTTAACTTGCTTTCTCTCAGTTCTATCAAATACATAGAAGCCTTCAGCGTCTCGCCTAATGTGAGGGCTAGTCAAAAGAAACTTCTTGTCTTTTTTGTCTACCATTAGCAAATGTTCAAAGGTGTTGATTTCCAACACAAAGGCAAGTGGACAAGTATTGGCAATGAGCAGAAGCCCGTGTCTAGATCTTGCAGTACAAGGGAACTGAAAATGCCACCCAGAGTATCACAATAGGAGAGACAGATGCTGAGTACTTCAGTGGATCTTAAGCTGATTTAGCTTCATAAACGGGAGTTGTACTGCTTGAAAATCTTGCCACCTTTTAGGCATTAAATCTTTCTTGGTTCTTTTTCTGAAGCGTCTTCAAAACTCATCTCCATTATTGATCTGGGTTAGTTCACCTGCTTCATAGAAGTGCTAAAGTTGAAGGGGATGAAGATGGTTGTGGTGTGTTGGGGGGTTTTTTGTCCAAGTTTTGTTTTAGGTCTACTGGGTGTTGGGATTCTTTAGTTGCACGAATGATTCAGTGCTTGTGCATTACCAAATTTTAACACAAATGTAAAATGTGACCTGTATCTACTCAGTCCTCATACCCTGTTTGCAGCAATCATTCCCAGCATTTTTATGGACTTGCATAATTTAATTTATAATCCTGGGAACTTTTGAAACTCTGTCACCCTTTCTTATTAACTTTGAACTTTGTAGCTTTAGGTTTGTCAAAAATTTCTCTGTCTCTAGTTGCCACTTGAAATGTGGGTGTTGTAAAATGCACTTGCTCTCTGCCTGATTACAAAACTTAGTGAAGTGGCTCTTTCCTGGGTATAACAGCTCTAATACTCTGACAATATGAAGCACTTCCATATGCGGTTCCAATGTTGCAGTCAGTTTTCAAAGCTCTTTGAAGTACTAATGAATTAAGCTTGTGAGTTAAGTAAGCCATGTGAAGAGCGCTGTGTAATTAGTTAATGTTTTTGTCGGCAACACATTAAGAAGAATAACTCTGTAGCTGTCAGTTTTAGAGGAACTTTAATTAAGCTAGTTAATAAAGCAATTACCTGAACATGACGATGACTGCACTTAACTAATCACAAAATGAAAATAAGGATGATCTGAAATTACAAAACATACCACCTCAATGACTAACAGTCTCTTAAAAGATGGAAAGGTACATTGGTATAATTATTATGCTTCTAATTAGGTACATTGTTGTTCGCAATTTTTAATTAAATCATTGCAAGCTAATTAAGGCTGTGATTGTGTCTCTTTTTGTTTGAAAATGGAAAATCACCTGCCGTTGTCATAACATTAGGTAACAAATTTGATATTAAGGTATGTGCAAGAGAAATAATTTTCCAACAGTCTTGAAACGGGAGAAAAAATAATGACCAAAAGAACAAGACACTATTAGTTAAATGTGTGCAATGTGAGGGCTGCTATGTTTAATTAGCAGGTGTCTGTAGTCAGAAGCACAATTATCAAATACTGTTAAAGCATACAAGTGCTTAGTATTTAGGGCAACACAGTTGGTTTTTTCGCTGTCCAGCTGTGGGCTGGCTTCCCTGGCCTCCGGGCACGGGTGCTGCTCGCCGACTGTGCACAGCTCGTCCTGGCCGTTGTCCGTACGAGGGATGGCTCAGCCTTTCCATTCCCGATGGAAAACAAGGGACTGGGCAGAGGTTTAGCAGGCATTAAGACCAGTCCTGTCCTCAGTTAGATGAAGAATTGGATTAAATTCTGTATTATGGATTAAATTCTATATTAACTTTTAGTTTTGGTTTGGTTTTGTAAGGGAAAATTCCTAAGGAAGGACAGGGGCTGGGGTATGGAGAAGGAAAGGCAGGAAGAGTAAGACAAGTTAGGATACAGTTAAAGAAAACCATGGAGAAGAAAATGAAATCAGCCTTATGCATTTGCTTCCTGTACAAAATTTAGAGATTATTGGTGGGAGGTACAAGAATAAATGATTCTTTCCTCTCTCCTCTTTTTCTTCATCTTATTTGTAATCTATGAACTCAATTCTTCGCCCTGAGTTTAGAGTCTAGGCTTGATGTTTTCTATCGTGGCTTGAACCTGTACATGGTAGATCTGGTACATTATGTATCATGTTGTGATGCTGGGCAATTTGCATTTTCCCCTTTCATAGTTTGGAAAGATCCGTCCTCTCTGTCTTAATAAAATACAGAGAGCACTACTTTGAAGTCATAATGAAAAGAACTTGAATGATTTAGGGCTTGGGTGGGGGTGTGGTGGTGATTTTTGCTTATATTGAATCAAATGTGTCTGTGGAAGACATGACAGCACCATTATGAAGTTTCTTTGAGTTTTCTGATCAAGCTGGTCAGGATTTTTAATGGAGTATTCGAATATCTTTTTTGTGGAAAATGGTAGGTTTCATGGGATGTGACTGTATTGATGGATTTTTCTATGAGAAAAAGATTTTATGGAGTCATTATTTCTTCCTTATTCCGGTAGTGGGTTTTCAGTGTTCATTATTTGATTCGTTTTGTTGCCGGGGGTTTCCTAACTGTAGCGATACAGCTGGCGTGAGGCTTTCAGCCCTGCTGAGTTTATTCTCACAAATAGCAACAGAGAAACTCCAGAGGTCTGTGGGAGAACTGAGATTTGCCTGATGCTGAGTACCTTTGAGATAGCTCGCGTGTCTCGGGCACATCTGGCTACTGTATTCCCAGCAAGGTAGACGTTCCCTCAGCCTGTGGTTGGGGGCTAGTGAGACTGCAGTCTTGCAATCTAAAAGCCATGTGAAGTTTTACTGCATAATCAAGTCCTAAATAATAAACCTTGTCTCTCAGAAGGCGGAACACCTAGAGCTCTGTGCCGTGCCTACCGCAGCTGCACGGTTTATTTGGCTGGAAGCCCGAGGTGAGCGATGTTATTTCATGAAGTGTTGTTTACCCTGAAAACATCCTGTTGTTTGTGTGTTTGGGTTTTTCCTCAGCATGGTCTCAAGGAATGAGCAGAGAATCGAGAATAAGGGAGATCTCAGTTCTTGTGTACCTTGTAATCCAGGACAGTATCTTAAGATAGTTGCTGTCTAAGGGATATTTTTGCATATGTTCAAAGAGCAATGTTTATCTTTTGGTCAATTAATGTATTCAAAAAATAGCTTTCTGTCTCCTGTGTTTTTACCAGTGCTACCTCTCAGGGGTGTTTTGGCCACAAATAAACAATCCAGAACAGAGAGGTCTGCGCTTTTCCCTGGTCGAGGTAACCTTTGTTAAACCCCGAGGGAGCAGGGAAGGATAACTTTTGAACTCTGCTGAAATAGCCATGCAATTCAGCAAATTCCTGAGCCTTTCAAATCCAACTTAGTTTTATGTGAAGTAGAGAAACTTTTGCTTTTTGGTGGTGTCAGTAAATTCAAAATCCCCAACAATCTGCTACCAATTTTGTATTCTAACTGGGGAAAATTAGGCTGGTGTAACCACTGATTTGTGCGTTGTGGCTACCTCTGCGACTGCTTCCCAGCTAAACCCCATGAATATATACATGTTTGCAAGATTTTTCACCTGGCATGGTATGAATTGTGAGAACAGCTAAAATAGAGGCTTCTGCAATGAATCAACAGAGAGAGGAAAAGCAAAAGCGCTCTGGGCAGTTTTTACAGGGCAAGGGCTGCTTTGTCATATTGCCAGGTTTGAGATTCTATGAATTAATGAGAAATTGCTGTGGCCCAAGACGTGATGTTCTTTCAGACTGTGCTTGTTGCTATCCCTTTAGTCTTTGGAGAAGGAGCCTTCGTTAACACAGTCCTGCAAACACATTGGGAAAAAAAAAAAAAAAAAGACGAGAAATCTTTTTAATCCCATGAAGATTCCTTTTATACAGAGAGTGACGAATGTTTTTCTGAGAAACTGGCTACTTAAAACGCTGGTAAAGGCACTGGTCAGTGCTGGGAAGAGAGGGGGGTTGCCCTGGTTCTGCTGGAGGCTGATGATGTCTTGTATCCGGCATAAAGGCAGGACAGAGAAATATCGGAGGTGTTCTGGGGCCGACTTAGATGGCTCACAACCTGTCTGTTCTTCCTTGGTGTAATTTCTTTTAGGAGAGAGGAGTTAAAATTCCCACCACTTTGATTTCTACTGGGGCCACTGAGCGAAAGGCCCTGACAGAAAGCAAATTTTATCCTATGTTGTCCCTCCAAATTTTAACAACTGTGGGTTAAGCAAGTTGGTGTAATTGGGGTATGGCAATGTTTGTCTCCTTTCTCTAACCTTGCCTAGCAGGGAAGGGATATTTTGAGTTTGTTTCTACGTAGCCTAACATTGCTCAGTCCAAAACAATTTGGCTTTGCACAGACTGGGTTCTTTGCGATTAACATAGCTTGTCAGCTTCTAAATCTGTAGTTTTTTCCTTAATTCATGAATCTGTTATTTTACCATGGTTGAGGCTTGTCAGAGTTGAATGTTTTAATTACCGAGTTAAGCCCATAGAATCTGGAGAAAATTGCATTAAAATGTTTCTATTAGGCGTGTTGCTGCAAGTGGTAATCCATTCTTCATGTTATTTTGGTAACTTTAGAGCAGTGTTTTCTCTGTACTCAACTCCCTAAAAAAACCTTCTCCATACGCAGCTGCTGTAGTGATAAGTACCATACTGGGAAACGCAGTAGAAGAACCTGAGCAGAATAAAATAACCTTCAGATTTCCAACAAACACACTGTCCCTGGAAGAGATGGAGTTTCAGGCAGCGTCAGGTTCCTGCTCTCACATCCAACTCCCTTAAATTCTCTACAATACAGTTTTCCCAAATGGCTCCGGTAATACTCGTACAGCTCTGTGAAGCAACGGGAAGAGGTTGGTACTTCTTTGGTGCTGCAGAAGCGGAGGGGTTTGTGATTGTTGCCTTGAGTTTCACCAGTGCTCCCACAGGATAATAAACTCTGAATACATCAAACAGTAGTAGTACACAGTTTGGGGGGCTTTATGCTGGTTTTTAATTGTTTTCATTTAGATTGACTAGAATTTAATCAATAGGATTCACTTAAATGTATCTTCCTTAAATTGGATATATGAATTTCATGTTTACCCACTAAGAGCCTCTAGAACTCTTAGTAATTAGACCTGCCATATGATAATGCAGCTTCTCATGTTTACGTGTCACTTGGTACCAGATTACCCAACAACAATGAATATTTGGGGATTTTGTTACAGCAATTTGTAGCATGGTAAAAGAATTTTAACCTAGATTCATGTTTTGTTCTGGTTTCGGTGTTTGGTGGGGGTTTTAAAAGTTGGGGGGGGACAGACTTTCTTTACATAGCCAAGACCAATACTGAAGGCAAACTCACTGCCAGAAATTTTTGCTCCCTGTGCCTTTCTGGTTTGCCCACGTAGGCTTTTTTCAGGGGGATGAAATAATGTTTAGAATGTCACCGATTTTCACTTTCCCGTTTCCGAGCTTCTACAATGTTGAAAGCAATGTTTTTATTTAGGCAGCCAGGTAACTACTGCCAGTAATTAGAAGTCTGAATATGCAACATTCCCGCTGTTGGCTGCTCAGTATTCCAAAAACTCAGAAAAACAACCTTTTTCTAGGGAGGTTTTTTAAATATGTGTACTGAAGTCTTACTGACTTAATGAGACTGCATCTCATTAACATCTTGAAAAATAAACTTGCGTGCCCATCTTTAGGCTGGAAGATGTTGACCTGTCAGCCGTGTTTTACATGGTAAATGAACATCTCAGTTAGTTCTCTAGATCACTCCGAAAGTTTTGTTCCTTGTGTTGGTTGTTCTGTGGCTGAGTTATTTTCTTTTTTTTTTTTTTTTTATTCTCATTACCACATTG
>Ga0065711_1027605_pt1 | contig 47663 bp, 29 predicted proteins | sample Hoacrofraction12_FD_59098 | JGI IMG/M metagenome (GOLD analysis project Ga0065711, IMG submission 59098) | Hoatzin crop microbial communities from Cojedes, Venezuela - Epithelial fraction 12 v2 (version 2) | ecosystem: Host-associated > Birds > Digestive system > Esophagus > Crop | place...
GAGTCCAGCGGAGGGCTACGAGGATGATGAGGGGACTGGAGCATCTCTCCTACGAGGAAAGGCTGAGGGAGCTGGGCTTGTTCAGCCTGAAGAAGAGAAGGCTGAGAGGGGACCTTAGAAATGCCTGTAAATATCTGCAGGGTGGGTGTCAGGAGGACAGGGCCAGACTCTTTTCAGTGGTGCCCAGTGACAGGACAAGGGGCAACGGGCACAAACTGAAGCACAGGAAGTTCCGTCTGAACACGAGGAAAACCCTCTTTACTGTGAGGGTGACTCAGGAACAGGCTGCCCAGGGAGGCTGTGGAGTCTCCATGTCTGGAGATATTCAACACCCGCCTGGACGCAGTCCTGTGCAGCCTGCTCTGGGTGACCCTGCTTCGGCAGGAGGTTGGACCAGGTGATCCACAGAGGTCCCTTCCAACCCTGACCATTCTGTGAATGCAAGAGAAGCCAGCAACTATAATGTTTAAATAGTTTTAAATCATGTTAAGTACTTTGGGACGAATCAGGCAATAGTTTATTATAAACAATGAGAACACTTTGGGACCAACAGGCAGATTGAGAATGTGTCATATCAGAAATTATTGTGAGTTTGATGAAGACACATTTTTTCAGCAGAAAGCTTTCCTACAGAGGGAATTTTTTTCAGCAACACAAACTACAAGCCTGCCAGGAATCCCTGCAGTGCTGTGGCTTAGGGATGGTATCTCTTTTTCCCACCCCATCCCTACCTGGCCATTGCCTCCCATTAGTGCTTCCAGGACTTCTCCCTCATGTGGAGGGAAGGGCCTTTTCAAAGAGCAAAGAAGACAGAGGCCAAAAGAAGAGCTCACCCTTTCCTTGTTTCGGGAAATCAGACATCCAAGGCCAGCATTTATTCTCACCAGGGACTTTTGTAAAGCTCCAAAATCATCACTGACAAAAAGCTTTCCTAACACACAGCCTAAATCTCCTTTTTTTAGCATGAGTCAGTTGCTCCTGGTTATACAATCATCTGCTCTGCAGCCCTGTGGAATTTCTTTCCTTTTGTATCCCCAAATACATGTAGATATTGATGCTCTCCCTTTAATTCCTTTTTATGATGTATTTGAAAATGCATTATCTACACAGAGATTACATTTCAAGTCCTGCTGTGGTTTGATTTTATTCTGCAAGCACTTTAAGAATGTAAGAAATCAGAGATAAAGGCAGACGACAGGTCTTCATATTGGTAATACTCAGGGGGAGTTTTTTTTTGGGGGGGAGATATTAGTGCAGGTTTCCTTCCCTGTTATTATTTTTATCTCTCCAGTAGCCCGCAGGTGCGCAGGGGCTTGGGAAACCACTGCATGAGGCTCAGCCCAAGCCTTACAGATGTAGTCTGTCTCTAAGGATCTCAGTCAAGGATTTAGACGATATTCATTACATGATTACATAGGTAAACAGTGCCATGAGAGGGCAAATTCTGGCCAAAAGTGATTGCTTAATTTAATAGCCACTCTGACAGCAGTGACAAGTGCACTTTCTAATCCTGGGTTCAGAAGTCTGGATGGGTGCTTCCGAACAGCCCTGCAGGTGCATATGCATGCACACACACGTGCGCAGACATGTTTCTGACGTTCTTCATAATACAATCCTTCTAACTCCCCCATGCTAACAGCTGTCTTTCGGGCTTTCCTCCTCCTTCTCAGTCATGTGCTGTGATGTTGTTCATAGTATAAAGTTTGCTGGCTTGATCCAGTGAGGTGTGAAAATGTAAATCCAAAAAATCTAGGGCTTTTCACTACCACTAATACTTCTTTTACATTATTTTGAAAAGTTTATAGATAGACCCTGCATAGCTTTGACTTTCACTCCTGGTCTACTTTGCTGAAAAATCATAGATAATTTTTTTGCCCATTATCACTATCTTTCCTTTTCTTTTGGTGCCAGTGCCTTTTTTCTCCTTCTTTTCTGTCTCTCACATACACTGAAGTCCCTTTCATCCACATTTGGTAGTTTATTTGTCTCTGTATCTATTCAGCTGTACAAGCAACTTCTTTCTTTTGCTAGCTCTGACCTAATATTCTCTCCTTTCTTCTCGCTTTTTACCCCCAAGGCCGGCTAAAGGCTTTTTTTTTTTAAGCACAAGCATTCTGGAGAGCAGACAGCCATTCTTAGATAGGCTGTATGCATTCAGTCAAACAGCACGTTATTTCATTAAGATGACTGCCACTGATGATGGGATGTCTGGATGGTGCTCCCTCCTCTTCCCCGCTTCCTGGAGTTCACAGCTTAATTATGTGCTTTGGCGGAGAGGTAGAGGAGACTGGGAAGAGGAAACAAGTGTCCCCTGCAAATACTTGGGAGATTGTCAATGGTAAAGAGATCTACAAACAATTCATCCTGAGACAGAAGTATTTTGATTTACAGATTAATGTAATTTTTCTATTTTTGTGACTGCCAGAGTATGTGACCTTAACCATAAACAAAGGGAATGGAAATTAGGTTTAAAATGGAAAGCTGCGTAGATGGTTCCTGTTCTGTCACTCCCTCTGGCAGAAAAAGCAGGAAGACTGTGCTCAGATTTCTCAAGATATTAAACATGTGGTAGTTGTCTCAAATGTTGTTAATACAGCTATGAATATGCCTTCTGAAGAACAACTATGCCGTCTTATCTTTTTTTTTTCTGTGAGTTGAAAGTATAACTTCTCCCTTTTGCATTTTCCCATTCAAAATTTATTTAGTTTGAAGACATTTTCCAGGCTCACCCTTTAAAATAATTTGTTCACAGGAGTCTGAGTATCAGCACCGCTAAATGTATGGGAGAACTGGACACAGTTACTTATGTCAAGCTGCTTGAAAGATTAAATATTTGCTGGATTAGGTCCTGTATTTGCTAAGTTTAATATGATGAAATGAATAAAGAACACTAGAACTTACCACAAAATCTGCAAAACCTTTCACTTTACCAAAGAACATTTTAACCTGCAACCTTACTGTGCAAAGCAGATGCCATTTGAAATTCAGAACATCATCTATGGTCTAAAAGTAGATCTTTAAAAGGTCCCACTATCTCAGTGATAAAACATGATAAAGCTACTACCATTCTAATTTCCCTTCAATAGCTATTCATTTCGTGTTTGCTTTTCAACTTTGGAGATGCTCGCATCTCCTATACTAGAATTTCTAAAACCATTCTCCCACATCTGTTCACTGTGGCTACAACTCTGTCTTTGAAAAACTGGTATCAGACCTTCTGTGTTTGTTTAATCAAGCAGCAGGTAAGGGCTGTTTTGAAACAGAGTTGATTTAGCAAGAGTAGCAAACAAAATGTGGAAAAAAAGCAAGAAAGGGCTTAAATACATGTATTACTTTGGCTCACGAATAGCTGTGAGCACTCCCATAGGGTGCTCTACATCTGTTCCAGCTCTGTTTTCTCATATCCCAGGATTATCTGTTCTGTCTCAGAGTTGTGACTCTTGGATCTGTAATGCAACACTTGACATCGGTTTGGCTCATGGGATGTTATCTTTCCCATTATAAACTAATTCATCTTTTGAAAAAGTAGTGTCCTACTTTCAAATTAAATGGTTCTGGAAAAAATCACACTTCCAAACATCAAGAACATATTCTTTTGTCTTCTCTCACAAAGAATTAAATCTCTGAAATAATTTTAGACAGTCATCGTATCACACTAAATCGTCTGCTTCAAGAGTTCTAGTAAGGACAGGCAAACTTATTTGAATAATACAAGAACTGGCCTAACCCTTAACATTAACCTCAAAACTGAACAAGACTGAAGTTCAAAGCAGTTCAGCCAGCCCTTGCATGTTCCCCTCACCCACAAATATTTACACCTACCTCAATACATCTTCATTTTAGAGAGAACTGGGAAGCAGTGTAAGAAATCTTTGCTATTTTCTTTCAACTGAATTCAACAGCACAATAATTCCCATAAGACAGCCCAGTTACCATATTTTTCATCCCAATTGCTGGAAGAGGTGAAGATAAAACTTCTACGAAATGTCAAAAACTATAGATAAATTTCAAAAAAACAAAGAACAAAATTCAAATTTCACTAGGTTCACCATCACTGTGTGATAGATGAGAAGACTTTACCTTTTAAAAAAAATTCAGAGTAACAAGAACAAAAGAGAAAACAATTCAGCCAGGATACTGAAAATGAAAGATTTATGACTTTTCCTAGCCATATTAGAGACTACTATGTGAAAGACCTTATGCAAATACTTAGTGGAAATTTATGTATAATATTATCCTCTGGCAGAACTATTTTTTTGCCTTTCTGTGCGTAGCAGTCAATTAAGAGAATATTTTACATGTTCATCTACGAGCAGAAATGGAAAATAAAGGGAGTTTCCCTGCATGATTCTTTTTATAACTGGAAATACATTTGCTTTTCTTCAAGTTTTATAAGCACTATATCATATTTTAGCATTGAAGACAGTGGGAGTCTTGCCTGCATTCTCTGTCAGGACTGGGCCAATTGAAATTTCTCACTGGAAAATAAAGTCCAACACAAAAGGCAGAAAAACAGGGAATTTATATTCCGCTATAAACGCACAAAACTGACTTTGCATTTTGTCTATGAATACAAGAAAAGCATCAGATGAAAACTTAGCACGTTGCTCAACGGGAGCAACTGCAAGCATCTGCCATTAAACTAGGGGTCAAATCCCACTGGATGATCTCGAGCATGGTGGCTACTGATGCTCACAGGGCATTTGTTGAGAGTAAAGACAGTGTTATGCTTATTATCCCTAATCTGACTGTGCAAATCTGTTTTTCACTCAGAACCTCAAGTCTCAATCCAATGGCATTAGCAGGAGTTGAACAACCCCAACTCTCTCAGCCTGTCTTCACAGGAGAGGTGCTCCAGCAATCTGATCATCTTTGCGGCCCTCCTCTGGACCCGCTCCAACAGGTCCGTGCCCTTCTCATGTTGCGGCTCCAGAGCTGGACGCAGGACTCCAGGCCGGGTCTCACCAGAGCGGAGCAGAGGGGCAGAATCATCTCCCTTGACCCGCTGGCCATGCTTCTCTTGATGCAGCCCAGGATATGGTTGTTTTTCACCCAGAACTTCAAGTCTCTATCCATTGGAGTTAGTAGGAGTTCTTCTGTACACTTCAAGCACTTTGGATATGGTTCATAGCTGTTGTATAAGCAGCAGAGAAAGCATACATGGAGATTCACACAAGCAGTGTGGTTAAGCTGCATGCTAGAGAATGTTTAATTTAGTTGTGCTAGTTGTTATCTCAGTTTTGTTTTTTCTCTTGCAGATGGCTTTCAAGTGAGCAAGACACACCTAACCGTAGGTAGGACTCCTGCTCTTCACTGCTGGATCAGCTTTTCCTGAATCCTTCACTTTCTTCATAACTTCTGGTGCTTGAGGTGAGTCAGTGCTGCTCAGCCACACGTGTGCCTCCTAGAACTCACATTTCATGAGTCAAGTTCAAGACTTAAACAAACAAAAAATGATTACTCCAAAAGGGAACAATGCTGTTTACACAGAAGGCTGTTTTTGATGCTTGTGTTCTGAGGCTGCCTGTTTGCCATGTGATTGATGCTTCCCTTGCAAAGCTCCTGCATCTAAGTGAACACCCTTCAAGAAAGTCTTTAACCCTTGGCAGCGTGGCTGGATCTCTGAACTCCGGCACTTTGCTGCATTTCATATTCACTCATACGTGCTAAAGTGTTAGTATGATCTTCAGTCCTCAAGGGGCGCATAGCTGACCGCGGTGAAATGGAGCTCGACGGGCTGACACAGCTAATGGATGCATCTGGAGATGTGGACAGACTGCGACGTGGCGAGTTCCAGCGTGCAGGGTGAGGACATAAGAATTTCTTATTTGCTCAACTTCTGCATTTGCTGCTACAGCTCACCTGCCCGTGTGACTGTTTCGGAGACTCTGTTTTTGATTTTCCTCTGTATCTCCGTGTAGTACGCAAGCCAGAACGCTGCAGCTCTTAAGAGCGCTTTACAGCACAATGGCATATTTTAAAGATGACAGCATTGTGAACTGTTCCAGAGGAGCTATTTGGGTTTTAGGATGACTGCTCTAGAAAGAATTCTCTGGCCTCACAGCACCAGGAAAAGGGCAAGGGAAATACAGATGCCGCAGTCTGGTTAAGGAAATGACAAGCTCCTGTGCTGTAGTACTTAAGCACAGTCTCTAGTCGACACCGTTTATGAGCTGTTACATACGGCTGCAATCACACAGAGGCTCAGCCAGGCTTTCCATAGGGCTCACATTTATTTTCACATTCGCTTTGTAAATGAGTTTGTAATGTGGTGCAAATGGTAGCAAATGGACATTAAATGAGGCTTGTATGTAGACTGATCCTTTGTAAATATATAGGCTATTATAAAAGCAAATAATCAGAAGGCAAGCTAAATAACAGCAGCCTCAGCAACACAACCCAGTGAAAAAGGAGTTGATTTACATATACAGCATTTTGAAATGTGGGTTTCCTGTTTAAACTGCCTTCACTCCAGCCTCGACTTCTCTCTCCATACTAAGCCTACAACATATTTTATATTGCCATGGATACTTTGGACGGAAGACAGTGTGCACTAGCAATCAAATTTTCCACAGGAAGCTATTCCAAGAACCTGCCCCACACTGCAGTGTTCATACAGAGTTTTTGCTCAACAGTATACAATCTTTTTCTAAAGGGTATGACTAGCTGGGTCTTCAGCTGCCTGTCTGCAAGTCTGGAACAGGCCCAAGGCGTTACCACTCTCCAGGATAATTACTATTAACTGCATTTTGCTATCACTTGCCATTGCTAGCTATTTACACCCTCCTGAGCAGAGTCTGATAGACCGCAGGAGGCAACTCTCTTTGGGTTGCAAAAAGAGTTAACGTTTAAAAAAATCATTGGGAGACTAAAATACAAGCAAACCACAAGAGCGGCCAAACACAAGTGAGTGCATAGGAATTACATGGAGTCGAAGGTATTAGAGATTTAAAGAGGGAATAAGTAATACTTACGATGTGAGCATCTGCTGTAGGAAAAAATCTTAAGTTTAAAAAAATAAAGAATAAAAGAAAATGGCTAGGTTAGGCAAAGTGCATAATGAACTTCTACTTGCCTCAGAGGTGAGGAGTGTGATCTGTTACTTCTCAGTATCTGTTCCTCTTCTTTGCTGGTCCCTTAGCCTGACATCTTTTGTCCCATCCAGTAGTGGACTTCCCTCAGGGCAACATTCAGTTACTGGCTGCAAGGTTATTTGAATCTTTCATCATACTTCTCCATGTAAACAAGTTCTGTCAAGCTTTTTGAACAAGAGGTCAGTGGGATTCCAGAGGCAGAGTGAAGGGGTCTTCTCCTCTTCTCTCAGTAACCTTCATGCCCAGGTAGTCCAAGGTCAGTGGGGGCTGAAGGAGCCCCTCCTCAAGGTACAGGAGCTTGCAGAAACTTCCTCCTCTCTTTTCATCCAGTTGGGGCACAGCACAGTCCTTTCCCTGAAACAGCCTTTTCCTCTGCTTTTCCCTTCTGGTATCCAGTGGCTATGCCCACAAAAGCTCTGCCCTGTGACGACGCCTTCCTAGGGGCGTCAGGGGAGCGAAGGCGAAGCACAGCCTGGCCCAGCCGGTCTCTGTCCCCACTGCTGGAGAAGAGAGGTCACGTGTAGCAACATCCCAGCCTTCAGGAGGACAATGGGCAGATGGCCACAGCAAATCCAGGGCTGTGCAAGGCTGTGAACAACAGGGCACAGAATTAGATTCACAGATCCTATGGTACTGAAGTCATGGTATATATTTAATGATTATTTATTATTGTCATCAGTTTGAATACCTCCAACTTCACAAAACTTAACAGTCCAGATTCATCTTCCTGGATGCGTACAGCTTGCATTTGTACCTCACCACAATTCTATCTACTGCCTTTGAGGGCAAAACCTGATCCTGTACAGAAAGTGCAATAGCAACAATGCGTACCTTGGTACAAGTTGTCTTACATGAGTCCTCTTGTTAAACTAAATTAATCTGAGGTAAGACCCATTCGCTTTTCTGAAGTTACAAAGTTCTTGCATAAAGCAGAAAACTTCAACTTATTTCCCAAGCCAATTTTTTAAATATATCTGCCTTATATTCCCCGCTATTTGAACAAACGATTTTTCGGTTGCACAGAGAAATGTTGTTTTTATGCAATGTGATACAGTTGTTTGAGATCTTTCTTTTGCTGTACACAATTCATCTATCTAAAACAATCTTAACAAATAAGATTACAAATACTTGGTACTGTATACTCATTTGTAGTATATTCATTTCTCAATCTGCCAATATCTTGGCACAAATTTTCATTTTACTATTTATTAAAGATACAGATCGATACAACAAGTAGTTGCCATACTCTCTCTTCCCTTTACATGCTACATTTCTCCCTGCTTCCTTTCTAAGGGGAGCATCATGTCCTCCTGGCTTGATCACATTAAATACCTGTTAATATAGGAGTGACAACTCTTTTTAAAGCCTTTGTAAAACTCAGACTTTAAGCACTCATAGACTGCTTCCTTACTTATCCCAGTTTTTAAAGGCATATCCACTCCTTTCTTTAAAATTAAGCTCTCCGAAATAGGCCTTTATTAAATATTGTTCATCTGTGATTCTAGACTTCTAAAGAGAGGAAGCTTTACAGACAACAATACCTCGTAACTCTTCTTTTGGTCTTGCCAGCACACATTTCATTTTTCCTATGGCTTTTACCATTGTCTCCTAAATATTTCTGAGATTTGCTTCTTAGTTCTTGTACTTTTAATTGGTTACATAAAGGAACTCCTTTCAGTCTCTATAAATGTCAGCTTGTTGAATCCAAACTGCTTCCCAGGTCAGATCTATCAGGGAGTGTTCAGACCATCTGATCACTGCTATGGAGCAAGACACTGAAGGATACATATTATCCTTCAAGACATTATAGGATATGTATCACGTGGTATGAAATGGTAAGTGGAGTTTCTAAAATTATGATTCATCACCCTCCAAATATTACTCAGATCCAGTGCTTTTAACAAATTTGAACCCTTTCTGAATATCCCACTTTGGACAGTGCTCGTCTGTCCTGGTGTCTCATCAGCTGAACCTAGGGCTTCATTAAAACTGGCCCCCGGAAAGTAACTTCCTCTTCCCTGAATGCTAGAAGTAAAAACCTATAAGAATAAGTCAAATGCTATAAGAAAAGTAAAAAGCCATACAATAAAATACATACAATAAACGAAAGAGGAAACATTTAAGATAGGAATGTTTGCTAATTTTCCCTTTAGGTAACTTCAGATCAAAAGCATCTGCCTCCTCTGTTGAGCAACTGGATTTTAAAGACAAGCCATATATTGAGCCAGTAACATTGCCACGCCTCTCTCCCACTCAAGAAAGAGCCATGTCTCAGTTCCCATCCTTTTAAAATGTTTCTTTATTTCTTGTAATGGCACAATGGCAGGTGTACCACTCTAGTCTTTGTAAAGTTCTCTTTCAGCCAGGTCTTTAAAAATTTATAAAAGTAATTTTCATTGATTCTCTCATTCTACCACTATTTTTATTCTTTTTTATTTTCAAGGAATCTCTTCTTCTCTCAACTTAAATGTTACAAATATTTGTAAATCATTGAATATGCAACAATAAGGATTTTGTTTTAATACTAATTTCACTTTTAGAAGAGCCACTGAAGATCTGGCTTTCTTCTAGGTCTTGTCAATGTATTGTGATTTCTTTTTTTTGGTTGCAAAGCATTTCCTAGTATATATTAGAGCCCTAAAATTGCTGATGGAAGTCACAATTAGCCAGAATTTACTTCCCCATCAGTATTCCATGACTGTTTAACCCTTTCCCCTTGTCACCTTCTCAGAAACACAAATATTTCTTACTGCAGAAAAAAAGCAAAAATTCAATTTCGCTAGTCCTCTTCCAGAGAGGTGTGGTTAGCCCCTCCTCAGGGGAGCAGTGGAAGGTTCTTGACTGGGAACCTGGGTGAAGCTGTGGCCCTGTGATATGTCTATTGAAGACTGGTGTCCTGGCTTGCTTCTCCTCGACTATGACTGCACTTTCTCCTTCCCAGTGCTTTCCTTTCAGCCTCAGAAAACCCTTTATCCCACATCCATTTGCAGCAGTTCTGTGGCACCTCTGCTATCTCCTGTGATGTTCCACTTTTCACTTCTCTCCCTCATATTGTTCTTCAGTCTTAATCAAATCCTCTTGAATACTCACATGTTTGAGATTTTTTTTTATTTGCGGTTTTCATATCCCTGTACTTTAATTTCATCTTTATTTCATCTGTGAGTTTGCTACGCAGTATCACAGTGCTGTCCCTTGATGTCTACATCAGATTCAGTCTGTATTTCTAGACTGTTTTCCAACCACATTCAGTTCTTGAGGGATTTAATTTCTTCCTTTTTCTTTTTTATGATGTGTTCTTGATATATAATAAGGTATTTGAAAGGAAAACTATATTTTATATTTGCTGTTCTAAAGCAGGCCATAATATTGCTCACTTCTTCCTTCTACCTTAAAGTAACCAGCGATGGATCCTGAAACATTTCTGGTTTATGTCTTCCCCTCAAAAAAGGCGATAGACTTCTCCAGAATCTTATCCTTCTGTTTAGAAAAGCGGAGTCTTCACGTTATGGATTTGTTGGCAGGGGTACAGAGAGCTTTCTGGGCTCACTCTGCGATGATTGCTGGATTTGTTTCCAGTTGCACAAGAAGTGAAGGTCTTGTCTGAAGTACTTAAAGGAACTCCCTTCTTTACACCTTCTGTGAACTTTCTCTCCTCACTCTTACATTACTTTTTCTTTTACCATTTTTCTCTGCAAACTCCTTCTGGTTTTATTCTTGATCAAATCTTGATTTATTTTGCAGCTTTGTTCCTCACTGCAAGATTTTCCATCCCTCTTACTTTTTTAGGCCAATGACCCTGCCTGCTATATCCTTCCATCAGATTTAACCACACAAATCCTCATCTCTATGGAGGATTTTTAGAGATCTGCTTTTCTGATATCTGGCTGATGTTAACTCCTCGAAGTCCCTCTGGTAACTGGGCTTTTTGTCATTTTCCTTTTCTGGTTGTTACTTTTTTCTTTCCCCCTGCAGCAACCATCTCTGTTAGTACAGGCACCTTGTGCTGTTCTGTGCTAAGATCTCCCAGTATTTTTTCTGGTCAGGAGGCGAGAGAGTAGGAGCAGAGATAGTAAAGTTTTTCATAGTGGTCTCCTAAACAGAAAAAGAGAGGGAGCAATGATATTTGAAAATCGTATCATCTCCTCCTTACAGCTCCAGTCTGAGCAGCCATCTGCTCCCGCAATCCCTGGTGGTCCCCTAACAAACCATTTCTAATGCATTCATGAGGTCAAAATTACTTCAGCGGAAGTCAGTGGCATGGTTTAGCTATCTAGGGAATGTAAAAATGCATAATTCAGGCATTTTGTTGTGGGACTACGTGAATGGCAGTTGCGGAAGCACACGCAGAGGCAGTGACAAGTTAAGTTTGAGTTCTGCATAGAACAATTTGTATCACATTCCTTTCTTGTTCATAGCTATTTCACGCCCCTAAACAGCTATAATTCCTCTGAAGTGAAGGAGCACTTAAGTGGCAACTCCCTGTGAAGGACAAACAACAGGGATGGGGTGTAGTTTTTTGCTCTCTGTGTATCCCAGTTGGGCTCTACACAGCTCGAACCTATTATGGAGAATTAGGCAGCAATCTGACTGTCTCCCCATGCCCTACACCCAGTACCAGTAACAGTGTCTTTTAACACAAAGCAAAGAAATGCTTATTAACATAGCTTGATCGGCATTTTCGAACTTCCTTTTCATTTTAAAATCATGCATCTCATACACTCCTCTGAAACCACTTTCACTGTCCCACTGTGACAACTGAGACTATGCTCCTGGTTTTGACAAGGATGACATCTCTGACTGAAAGCAGAAGCACCAATTCATTTACCCTAGGGTAGCATATGGTCCAGTGACTGTACTACCGGCATGGGATGTGAGAGATGAAAGTTGGGATTTGCCGCTACAGCTCATTTACATCAGGACAATACCTGTCAAGAGTATCCTGCTCGACCGTCTGTGCCGGATGACCATGGCACCTCAGTCATGCTGCTAAATACTGCCTGAGAGATGGCGACTAGAGTAGGGACAGACCATAAAAGGCCCTGAAGGTTACAGAAAAGCAACAGAAAGAGGAAATCAGAGGTCAGGCTTTCTTGGTGAAACTCTCTCACTTCATACAAGTCATTAAAAATCCAGTATGCCAGAAAACAGTCTTTAGGCTTTTACTGGCTTTGTCTTTAAAAATTTCAACAGCTTTTGGCTTGTGTGAAATAGGAAACATTTTGAAATCTCAGAAAATTAAACAAGACTGGATATTTTTTCCTGTTCATGTTCTTTTTTCTTGAATAAGTAGGAAAGATCAGCCTCTGGGCTGGCATTCAGAAAGCCTGGATTCAATTCCTGCTTCTCCTGTGGGCTTCCTATCTAAATTGCTATTCTCCTGCACTCTTCCAGTTGCAGAAATGGGAATATTTCTTTTATCCTACCAGACGTCCAAGTCACCTCTTTCTGTGTTTCTGTTATGGTGTCTTCCTTAAAGGGTTCTGAATGCAGACAAATCTTTTATCCATTCTTAGAAGTATGTTGTGACCTTAAGGAATTTTAGATAGTATTAAGAAAAATTCTGTCATGCTCAGGTCGTATTTCAAACTTCATATTGGAACAGAAGCATTTCACAAGATTGCAAATCCAGCAGATCTGTTGAGCTAGTCATATTTGGAAGAAGCCAGATATTTTCAATGATCTCAATTATTTTGCATTTTAAAAACTAGGAAACTTGGATCGTTTAAAAAATATCCACTTCTCAAAGCCATTGTGACTCACTGATCACAGATGAATCAGAGAAGCCAGGCAAACCATATTTCTGGAACAGTAAGTAATCCTGCCACAGCACGATTTGATTCTAAACCCTGATTCAAGAAAACTCTTATGCCTGTGTTTCAGTCCCCTTATTGGGATAAAGAATACGATAACAAGCCCTCTCATGTGAGCACGTTCTCTGGAATCAAAGCAGAGTGTAGTAGCCTGATGTGGGAATGTGCTGAAAAGAGTACAAAACTGATCTCAAACTTGAGTATAACACAGCTTTATCTGATGTCGTTAATGATAGCTACCGACTGTGGTATAGCTGCAAGCTAGGTCTGAGCTTGGTTCCTCCCTAACTGGCAGATCTGGTGTGTTATCCGGGAGCACTTCGAGCAGCCCTCCTGGCCCAGTGGTGGTTCCCACCCCTCTGTTTACCCTGGCTCCTGTAGTCACACAGCTGCAAGTGGAGTCGGCTCGGTTTGCTGCTCTGACAAATATCCATCCTCTACAGGAAAGAAGAAAAAAAGAGAAAGCAAAAAAAAAGAGAAAGATCAAGAGTTGCTTCCCCTCAGATCAGAAAGCTGAACCATTTCGCCCTACGGCCCCACAATCGCTAGACCAAGAGGAAGGAAGAGTGTGGGAAGTTACAGCTGCGGGTAGTGCACGGGGGCTGCTCTGCTCTCAGCAGCCTGCAGTCACACCGCGTTAGGTGTAGTGTGAAACTGCACCCCTGGTTGCTAAGAGAGATCTTTGCTAGCTTTCTTTGAAACAGCACGTTAGCTAAACTACTCAACAGTATTAATGTACATCACACATGGGTGCTATTACAGGCGATCTCTGCCATGCAGATTTCACTAAGCTGAGCAACTCGGTTAGCCAAATGTTAACTGCTGCTTCCTCTGCTGCTTCTTTTTGCTTTGCCACCATGATATTTTCTGTGTTTAGTTCATACCATTTTAAGTAAGCTCTTCTCTACCTTATGGAAAAATACTAGTGCTTCAGCTAACCCCCTTGGGAATATGTCTGAAAGAAATCTACTTAAACTAGCAACGACCACATTTCAATGTTATGAATTTTCACTAAATCTGAATGGTGAATTGCCCCCAAAATCCTCCAGTTGGTAAGGTTTCCCTATTGCTATTACAGGAGTCATAGACACAAATCGAAAGACACACATTTGAATTAAGATGTGAGAGCACATTATGACTATAAATGCTACCTTGATGGTTTTTTAGGATACAGTTTTTCACAATCAGTTATGAGATACATGATCTCAGAATGTGAATACTTTTTACAGACAAAGAATGCCTCTATCACTTCAGGTTCATCTGGTGAATCTATTTCAATGTCAACATTTCTGTATTTTCTTTCCAGATGCCCATTTGTTCTTCTATGTTCTTCAAATCAAATTCACAAGTGATTAGTCTTTAATAAAGGATATGACTTTGCAGATGCAAAAGGGAATCTAAAACATGCTGCAGTACATCAGTTGTGTAATTTTGAGATCATCACGAAAGCAAAATGCAAAGTTATTTTGCGTACTTAATTTGATGCTTAAGTCAGGTTTTTTGAAGTATCCAAGTGAATAAGCATTTCAACTCACTTTGCTAAGTTAATTATAGCAGGTAACATCAGTGACCACAGTGGGTCAGACTGCAAGATAGTTTCCATGCTTTGACACTACCTTAATGTGCTTTCTGAAAACCTTCACTTCTTGAAATGAAACTTCTTATTCTTAATTTCTGCCTGATGGTGGTCTATTTTTGTAAAGAAGAGCTATGAGGGAGTGTTCAAATGTGTGAAAAAATGAAGCTATGGTAAAACACATTAGTATTTGTGAGTTATTTTACCCATCCATTTCTGAACAGGTCATTTCTTGAAACTCACAGAACTGACAACCTAATCCAAAGCCCAGGGGAATTAATGGAAATATCCATAACAACTGCAGTGGGCTTTAGATCAGGCGCACTGTAACTAACAGAGAGAGTTATCCTTGTTTGTTTTAAAAATAATACTTAATTTTGAATCGGAGACCTGCTAGCCTAAAAAACTGCTGTTGTGGAGGTAACACAGAAAACTGCGGTGGACCTTTTGTTTACTAAAGCTGGATATGTGGTTTGCAAAAGACTTGTCTAGACACAGAATCTTGTTACTTACATTAGTAAATGTTGAATCAGTCTATTTATATCAGAAAAAGCAAATGCACAAAAATGTCTTTCCCAAACCCCACACCATTTTAAACTAATAGTCATATTGGTAAAAAAATCACATGCTCAGCTCAGAAGCATGGAACAGCTGAAAAACCTTATTGACAATGAATTAACGTTTCTTTCATTGAATTTACTGGGCACTCTTCCTCAGTAGGAGTAGGGCAAGACTAATAACTACTGCTTTTTAAAAAATCCTTTTCCTTAGCTCGTATTTGAACTGGAAATATAACACTTACTAGCAGAATAGCTACTAAGCTTTCAAATTCTCTGGCAAAGAGAAAGCATCAGACCAGAGAGTTCTTCAGGCTAAAGAACTTTTGGGTAAGTCATTATCCAAACATCTAAATATCCAACATTAAGGAGAAAAACAAATCTATGTGCCTTTCTCCCTCCCACACATGTGGTTAGTCTATTATTAAATCCTCAATGAAATTTGCATAGTTACAACCACAGACAGTCTCAGGAAATGCCAAATGTCAGTGACAGGAACATCACTTAAGGCGGCCATCCTTAAGACAGATCATAGCATCCAAGAGGGAGAACATGAGCTTCTAGGAGACAAGATCTCGCATGACAGAATTTCCTCTGCAACCTTAGATCAATGATTTCAGAAGGATTCTTCTCAACTGATTTAAACACTTTGAAAATTCCAGCATCTGGTATACAAAAGTCATTGTCCTGGTTTTGGTGCTTCTTTAAAGTCAGAGAAGAGAGACCAGCACCTCCACAAAGTTTATTCCTACCTGTCACAGGATGAGATGAGGGCCTAACTTGTTGAAGCATGGTACAAGCCTAAATGACCAGCCCACAGAGACAGCCAATTTTCAGTTGCAAGATGAATTCTCCCTCTTCTCCTCCTAAAGACTCCCTGTTTCTTAGTTTTTTGGCTGTAAGATTATCCCTAACTACAAGGATAATAGCATATCCTTACTATGTAGAATTGATTTAAAGACTGATATATGTAAAGATAGAAATAAAAGATAGGTAACTACCTAGAGAAGACAGACTTCAGGGCTGTATCCTGATAGAGAAAAGCCTCTCTGTAGGTCATTACATAGCTCCATTTAAGCAAGCAGGAATAACTGCTTATGCAGTCAAGTATAAGTATCTGGCTGCAGGATTAGGTCATGTCACCAGCTATTTTCTCTCTCTGTCTTTTGGGTTAAATGGCTTGCTCACTACTGTTGTTAATCATCTCTTCCGTAAGACATATGGGTACTGTATCACAAATTATGTATATGCTGGTATTATAGGAAACACTAATTTTCACATGTACCAACTAAATTATTTCAGCCTTAATGTTGTATTAATATAGACCTTTCCATTTCATACCTTTATGTATCGAAAGCACACAGTTCAAATTAAAGAAGTCTTGAAATGCATATTCAATACTTGGCAAATAAACCTGAAACACACGGAGACCAGCCTTTCAATGTAAATCAGTTGATTATTTCTAGAAGTAGATATTCAAGACAATATACTTGGATCAACATTTTTGTTCCTGAAAATATTTGCCTTGAGTCTTCAATATTTAGGATCTTTTTTATGGTATTTCGCATAAGTCAACACATGCAGCTGTTTAAAACACTGCAGGACTGTGACTGAAAGTGAGCAAAAAGAAATATTTGACACATACAATGAAAGAATACAGGATACCCTAGTTACTCCATTTTTACTTCAGCTTTAAAAAAATCATTTGTTTTCAAGACTCCAAGCCAAATTTTAAAACTAGATATCTGTAAGTTAGTGTTTTAGCTTCAACTAGCAGCTGAGTAAAAAAGGCCCAATTTTCAGACATCAAAGCAATAGAAACTCCAGATACTGAATCTCACAGGTCTGTAAATCAGTCCAGTGTGTTTAGATAGCTAAAGACAATGCCCAATTCTCAGAAGAGCTAAATGGTCTCAATTAGAAATAAACATAGTTACCAGCTCTGGAAAGCAGGCCCTGATGTTCTAAAGCATTGATCTATTCCTTTATATTTGCCATCTTTTAAGTTTCTGTTTAGGATAAAAAGAAACAAAAAAAAATGTCTTACTTCAGCAGAACAGATCCAGCCAGCATGTACAGAGCATTTCTAACCAAAGCTGAACTGTGCCCTTTTATACATTGATACAAGGCAGGAGTACCTTTGTTGGAGTTGATGGAATGACTTTCGTATTTTTTCAGAAAAAAATCCTCCAATATCATAGGTTATACATTTCAGTTAATTTTCAATCCAAATGTAAATATGCAGTTGTAGAAACTGGATTGTTGCAACTTTTCTGAAACTCAAAACGAAGCGAAGATTTTGCAGCAGGGAAGGTTTTAGCTGCAATGAGAAGTCTGGAGCTTCCGCTGCAACATCTCTATCAGTAATTCTCACAACAGAGGGGCCAACTCGGTTTTACAGGCACTGAGTTCCTTCACTTTGTTACCAAGAAGTTCAGACATGAAACAAGGCTAAAGAAATTTCACTTCCTATTAAAAAGAATATCAGCAGGAATGGAAGTTCCACCGAATTGATCATTAAATTTAGAGGAACACAACACTTCATTGATTCTGAGTATCAGAGATAGATTTAGCAACAGGTTTTTTTAAAAAAAAAACCAAACTCACTCTCCATGCAACATAATAGACTTTCTCTGATATTACCCAAAGCCGAAATGCGATGCCTTTTGTTGAGAAGTGAAGAGGCGCTACTATGTTCAGGACCCCCAAAATTTTGTTTCTTACAGAAGAAGGTTCCATGGAAACCAGTGAACACTGATGAATATTTGACAATCCTCTGTTTTTACTCCTAACAAGTCTAAATACCACAAAGATCATTTTACCTTGCTTTTTCAGAAATTTGTTTCCTTACCATTCGAAATAAAATGTGGTATTTCTAAATTATCAAATGGAATTTCTCTGCAGGTGTTAAAAATACATAAACAAATGTCTTAAAGATATTAGAACTAATGATTTGGCATGGAAATCTAGGATCTCCACAAAAGGAGAACTTATATTCAGCCATAAAACCACAAAACTGACTGCATTTTGTCTATGAAAACAAGAAAAGCATTAGATGAAAACTTTAAATTTTTATTTCCACACACAAGCTATGTCAGTGAAATTAATAGTTCATCTCAACATTAAAAGGCAATCACTTCTAATGTGAGGAGTACAGCATGTATCTACTTTTCACTCCCTTGTTTGAGATTCCATAGAAGTTATCTCACTTATTTTTTATTGAGCATTATATCTCTGTACAGACTAGAATAGCAGCATGTCAGCTATGTCGCAATGCCATGGCCAGCATAAAAGTACTCCTGAGTTTTATACTGGATCTGTGTAAAATAATAAACTTCTCTGAAATGTTAACAGATCAGATACGTGCAGAGAAGGGAAAGGGAAATCCTACGTTCTTCTAGCCACTTAAGAAAAGTGTAGCTGATGCACAGATTTAAGTGATTTCAGTAACTGATAATGGAAATCTAAAGAATACAATGAAAAGCTTCTTTCTCCCAATCCTTAAAATCTCTTAAAATCCTAACCCAGCCACCAGTGAAAACAATGAAAATCTCTCCATTTACTTGAAAATGCTTCAGATGCAGCCCCAACATCTAGTATGTCTGCTCAATACAAAATTTATTGGGGAATTCTGTATTTTATATAATGTTTAGCCTGGTTTCCTTTTTTATTTCCAAATTAAAAGATGGTGTCTTCAGAAGTCTTCAGCCTCAGATTAGTTTTCACAGTTATCTGTCTTTCACAGTGGGCATTATGACTACCAGATGTAGGAGACGTTTGTCCTCTTTAATATTGCCTATACTAAGTAATAACTTCAAAGGGTTCCATACTTCTCAAACTAAACCAGCTCTTTATTAAAAGAAGTATAAATAGAGCCATCAAAGCTGCATTTATTTTATGCACACTTCATCCATGTGCATCAAACTAACTTTATGGGGCTTCTCCCAGGTTATTCCTTCACAGACCCGTGGTCCCCCTTGGAGTTCTGCACCATTTCTGACATGCTTGTGCTGTTCCAGGGAGCAATGGCTCATGAGTCGTTGCGGATGAGGAGCTGGAGCTTTTTCTTTTTCCCTTTTCTTTTTTAATTATTACATCATTTTAACTCAGTTAATTCATGATGGCATAGGGTTGATGGGTTTATGTGTTTTCTCTCTGTTGTCTTGGTTTAACACCATCTTCATGCCTTTACTTTTGTTTTTGCAATATTAAATATGGCTTCCCAGATGATAAATTCTTCAGGACACATTTTTCCCAGAGGAATGCACTCTTGTACATACATGCACCCTCTAGCCCAACACGAAATACTAGTGCCTCTATAAAGCAGAAGCATTAACAAGATCCAGTCAGTCTAATCAGTGGCAAATGCATATCCACACAACTTGCATTACTGACTACTCAGCAGACACACAAGTTAGTCACATTGTTTGAGAGGTTTTTACAATAGATTTGTTCATCACCATTTGCATACATTTTTAAGTAACCATGATATTCTTCATGTAAGTCTGTAAACCTCTGCAAACAAATCCAATCCAAGATATTGCCAAGTCTTAGCTGTCCCTACTCTTTCTATTCAGTTAATTGACTAATGCCATGATAAACAAGAGATCACTCTAAGATAAGGTTATATTTTTCCCATAGAATGGAAAAGATGACAGTAGAGCTATTTCACTGTTTTGCATTCAGTAGCATGTAATGTTAAAGCATCAACTCATATCTGTCACATGAAGTCATATTTCTTTTTAATAAATTAAATAACTTCAAGTAGTGGTGTAGTGCCATGGCTTTCAGAAGAAGATTTGTCAAGAAAGAGGCATTTTTGACTATTCACTTAGCAAAGGAGTTATACTGCTACATTCCTGACAGTTTTGGGACAGGGGAATAAAACAAACCTCCCTCTTTAGACCGTACTTGCATCCCCAGTAAAGCCCAAACCCTCTTCAGGCAGCTCCAGGGCTCAAACAACACAGCTTTGAAAGAGCAGAGGAAGCAATCTGTGTATTGAAATGTAAATATTCGCTACAGTGTACTGTACATAGGAATTCTGAAGGAAAGCAGGATGCTGAGAATATTTATTCATCCATCACTACCCAGAATTCTCCGTCTGCTGTTTCACAGAAATGCTTTTCAGTTTGTTTGAGCTCTGGAAGAAACAGAGCTTGGGCATTGCTTTGGAATAGGCAAAGTTCTTTTCTTGGCACTTACAGAGCACTAAAACTCATTTGAAGGCTTGATTCAAGAACAGATGAGTCAGTACCTTCATTAACAGATTTTAGACCTTCACACAAAAGTTGCAGGTTTCAGTTTTTTGGGAGAAGTAACAGGACTGTAGGCCCATTCCCTCCTCCTTTCCACTAGCACAGGCTCACGTGCTCCAGCTGTGGTTGTGCAAAGGATTTAAATCAGTTCCATTTGTATGTTCAGGCAACGCATTTGAAGACAAACGATGGGTAAGTAAGTGCCAATTCAATGCTGAAGATAACTGAGACAAAAAAAAAACAATCACTGATCTATGCAGGACAGTCACTTTCATTTTTAAGGAGTCCATTTTAGATGACTTTGGCAATCCAAAGAGTAGAATTTAACCAAGAGCTTATTTTCTCCCATTACTGGTCCTTTTGGAAAGGAAAAACAAACAAACAAACAAACAAATCTAAGAAATTTAATTATGAGTTAGCCCAAAAGGACTTTTTAAACAGTATTTCATTCAGTCAAAACCAAAGATTCCTGTTGGGCAAATAAGATTTTATTTCAGCATTAAGCACTTTTTTTTTTAAAGAAGGATGCTTCAAAAAATTTACTAAAATTCCAGGAGAAAAATTATAACATTGTGTTTTAAGCATGTTGAAATAAAACACTGCCTTACTTTCAATTAAAAGTCTGGCAAATTTGTGAAATATGTTGGTGTTCATCCTATTGTCTTTTCTGAAGGGGATCTTAGCTACAGTAATTCACTCAGTTCTACTGAAGAGGCTTTAAAGCAATGGAGTTTACAATCTTGTAATTTTTCTGCCGAAAGACGACTAAGGTAAATATTCCAAATACTACGTGCACTTGTGAAAACCAGGCATTCTTCTTTCTTTACAAAGTGTCTAAGAAACATAAATACCTCTGAAATAAAGAAAGTATCTCAGCAAATCCTGAAAATCTTAACAGGACCCTTGAACTGAGAAAATTACAGTCACATTATCTACCATTATAAAATCATGACAAATCCAAACCAGACCATTTCAGTCTAACTGAAGTAGCTTATATTACTGTTTCTGCACTTGACTTGTTGATTAATTTCTTTCAAATTTATGGTGGATTATCTTTCTTAGTAAACTCTATGTAAGTCCTTTTTTTCACAACAGATTTGCCAATTCCGCGTATTCAGAATCTACTTAATGACTTCAATGACAAGAAAGTTTTCACTGTTACTAACAGTTAAGCTTCCGCATCTGATGCAGATAACAGAGCTCAGTTGAACTGAATCCCTTCTTTGGAATCATCAACATAATTTTTTACAAAATTCAAGACGGAATAGGTCAGCGGAAGTAAGAAGCAATCCTGTTTGACCTTCACATGCCAATAGGGACAGCACTAAAACCCATCTGTCTACTTTTAAACTAAAGACAGTTTACCTCCTGGTGCAGTTCTTTGAGGTAGAATCTGTACCTCTGCGAGTCAAGAGCAAAGAGGCAATGGAAAGTAAACAAACCCAGTGGAACAACAAATTGTCTGTGCTGCAGCTATGCATCTTTACACTTCTTGGTCCAGTGGCCAGAATTCAGTTGAGCAAACCGCAAAAGCGAAGACTAAGATCCTGCAGAGCATGCAAGAAAATAAAATGTTGAACAGTGGGGACAGAGTGGGTATAAAAAAAAAAGTATATGGGGAAAATCTCCAAATACCTTTCAAAGAAAAGAACTTTAAAAAAAAAATTAAAACTTTTTGTAACTATGATAATCAAGTAATTATATAAATTAATCTGGAATAAAATTTGTGATGATCAGTCTTACAACAAGACTGAATTGCCAAGAATTTCAATCTGGAATGCAACAAAACACAGGCAGTGTAAGAAGTTTTAAGACAGTTACAATTAAAAAAAACTATTTCTGTTTTCATGGGATGATTATATGCTGAGTTTTGACATGGGGTGAAAAGCTGGTACTCCATCTAAGAATAAATCCAGAAATTTCACCTGATACCTGGAGATTTCAGAGGAGTTGATGGTGGACTTGGAAAATTTCATGGTTACTGAGGATGTACATGCACACAACATGCATGTTGAAGAGAAAAATCTAAAATCAGCCAAGAGAGAAAAAAACCTACTAAAATTGTGAACAGCAAAAAAATAAGATTATATGCCTCACTTCCATGAAAATAACATACAGTGACTTATGAAGAGGAGGTTAGCCCAGCTGTAAGCTTTAATGTTCAGAAGAATTAAATCTTCAGCTTTGAATAACATTGGCAGTAAATTAAAGTGGCAGTTATGCAATGCCTGGAGTACATCGTAACCAATCCATGACTACCACAGCCAGCCAAACCCTGTCCCTTAGCAGGCAAAACTCCTAACCAGGATCAAGGTTTTTATCCAGTGTTTAGTCTCCTTTGACCCGATTCATTTCACCACCCCTACTTTGGAAGTAAGGGGAAAGTTTTGCCGCTGCGAAAGCCAGTGCAGATATCTACACCAAAATTATGCCTGATGTAATTCAAATGGTGTCATACCAGGGATGGATTTGGCCCAGGTTGTCTGGGGAGGTGAACGGTCTTCCTGAACTGGACGTCAGTGTTAATTCACCTCAGTTCTTGAGCTTTGCTGCAGCTACAGCTGCAGGTCGGGCTCGAGGGGCCAAGGTGCTGGGTGACCTGGTTGCAGTAAAGAGGGGAGCGCAAGTTTCCTGCTGCTGGGCCAATAGTCCTTCTTGTACATTTACAACTGTGACAAGCTGCTCATTTCTTTACAAAGATACGTTTCTTTACAAATGTGACAAAACCTCTCCTGCCACCCACTCTTTTTAGGTCCCTTCTGCTCCAGGCGCTGCTGCCGAAACCTTTTTATTGGTAGCATTTCAAGCTAGCAGGAGCTATGGCAGGTCACAAACTGCACCTTGGCGTTTCCTTAGCAATGGTTGCTGCCACATCTCCTACACTAATCACCTTCATAGAAACAGGGCTATCATATGCTATTTTAAGGGCTAGATTCTGCTCTCTTATCCCAATTCATGAGATGGAAATGGCGTGGCACCATTCTAACTAAGAGTGGAATTTAGAGCTGGTGCTAAAAATGTCCTCTGGCCAGGAGTGCTTGTCTCCTGCATTTCAAACGTTCCTTGTCTGAGCACGCATCCCAGCCAAACAGCTCCATGCACATACAGATGAGCAATGATAACTTCTCATTTAATGTCCTTTTTCCCCAAGACAGTTATTAACAGTGAAGAGAGTTGTTGATTTACTGCAAGTTTGACGCATAAATTATGGGAGTGCTACGGAGAGAGAGTCTGGATGCTCTGATGGCAACGCTGCCACACCTTGCAAGAAAGCTCAGGCAGCAGCATTACGTGACTCATTCGTAAGGCAGACAGGGGAAGCTGCTGAGTGCAGGAAATGCTCTTCTCTGCGGTCCTTGCTAAAGAACATAAAAGGCCATTGACAAACCGGCAGAAGGAAACCTTTGGACCTCCTCTGCAACAGATCCCTTCTCCCCCAAAACAGAAATCAGTAGGGCAGAACAGGAAAATGAAGATGGCTTTACACTGCGTTTCTGCTTCTGTTGCTCTGGGCTGGCAGATGAGCTGCTTTATCCTGAGGCAAAGATAAAGCATGGCCTGCCCTGCACCGGCCACCTCTGGGTCACAGAGGGGCATTCTGGGCACTCTGCAGCACAGATTGTCATGTACTTCCACGTGTGGTCCCCTTCTACTGGAGGACTTGGAGGTGGCTGGAAGAGAGGTAATGATGTGGAAGCTGAGAAAGTCCTCCATGATCACCTTCTGATAGCAAGGTCAATCATCTGTGCAGCCATGAATCACAATGAATGAGTCTCATGTTGCTGTTAGCCTGGGAAACAGCTGGAAGAAAGCCCCACTTTTAAACCACACTTGGACAGGGACACCAGGTTAACTCACAAATCCCATCAGTATTGATAAATTCAAATCACCAGAATCCTCTCTAGTATTTAAATAATATTTTAATAGTATGGTTAATAAGTTAACCTTCCAATCAGCTGTAAAGTATGCAAGCTTTTTGTTTGCCACTGGAGAATTTCACAATTCTTGTTCACAATCAGTGTCAGATAATCCATCAATACACCTGCCCTTGTTTTCACAATACCATAGCCCTATAATCTATTCAATCCCTGCCCAATCTTACCATGTAAAATGCTGTGACCTAAGCCAGTTGCTTTTATTTCCAAGTGAGACAAAGATCCTACAGCTCTTCTACTCCTGTCTCCCTACTCCACGCCCAGTTGTCCTGGTTTTGGCTAGGAGTAAAGAATATAACAGAAGGCAGCTTTACGTCACTATATGAATCCACAGTGCACTCATGGACTGAATAGTGGATGTGATTCTGGTCACTCTAACCCATAAATATTATAGCAGAACTAGAAAAAGAACAGAGGAGGGCAGAAAGGATGATCAAAACAATGAAAGGTTTGGCTCAGACAAAGACTAAGGCCCTGCAGTCCAGAGAAAACACAACCCAGGGAGATTATCAGATAACTGAAGTATCTAGAGTGGCAAGCAGAACAACTATTCATTGTTTCTTAGAAAAGAAGGAAGCAAGTGGAAATTATCAAGCCTCAGGATTAGAAAATCACGAAGGGAAGTGTTTTTCCACAGACTGCAGAATGAAGCAGTGGGACTCATTGACACAGGATGTTGTGGAGGTCAAAAGGAAAAACTGATTAAAAAGGACTAGACCAATTCATAGAAAGGTCTGCCGAGTCCTGTTAAATGTGATGGTCTGGATGTAAGCCACAAATCTAAAAATCCCTCATCACCTATTGTTAGAAGATGGAAAGGTGTACCACAGGAAGAGCACACGTACCTTGTTTATTATGTTTCCCTAAACACCCGTTACCAGCCCCTCTAACAGGCTGAACGCTGGCTTTCCAGTCTCATCAGGTAGGGCCACCTTTGTGGTTTTTGTTTCTGTCTCCCAGTAAGACTGGAAGATGTGGCAGAAGTTTCCCACTTGCTTTACTGAGCCTTCCAGAGGAAGGAATGCCAGTGGGACACTTTGCACCAGACCTCTTGCTCTGAGGCGCCAGCAAACACTCTGACTCATTACATGCATATGATGAATCTCGGAATATATAGGTCGCTGTCTCAGCTTTGCCCTTGGTCTGCTGCACGCCTCGCTCAGTGATCATCCTGAAGCTCAGTATATTCTGTGCAACAGAGGTTTACACAGGGAAAAAACCCATCTATGTTACCAAGAAAACACAGCTTTTCCTATCATGGGTGTCAGTACCTTGGGAGGGACAGGCATAGAAAAATAATACAGAGATTAGAGCAATAATCTAGCCACAGAAGCTTCTGTGTCTTTGGATTCACCCATTTATGTGCCTTGGTTCTCAATCTAGAAGATAATGGCAATCACGGGGTGGTTTTTTGTTTTGTTTTGCTTTTTAATATCAAAAAGGTTTTACAAGGCTAAATATGTCAGATGTTTCAATAACAAGTCAGACATGAACTGTAAAAATACCTGAACTTACAATACATGACTGCAAATGGAGCTGTAGTTAAGTCCAACACAGACATTTCCAAATCACTCCTGCCCTCCCCAGTTTAAAGCATACAGCCTTTTAAAAATAAAAGGGAAAACTAGCACGGTTCACTAAGAGTACTTCTTTAGAAGCTAGAGGGTGGATTTGCCCCACTTCATATCAAACCATTCATACCAGATGGTTGCAATGTCAATGTAAGGACGAAGCCAATGCAGATTTTAGAAAACAGCAATGTTGTGGAAAAAGTGCTCCCTCTGGTTATTTTTCTGGAGAATTAATTGCTCACAGCAGAGGAGAAGTAGGGCAGAGGGCAGTTGGGTTTACCTGCATTGTTTTCACCATTACAATCATGACCACGGTTGTTTGCCACACGCGGGTTTTTGCTTTCCCCCCCAGCAAGGGCACACGTTCCTGACACGCTGCGTTAGTTTTCTGAGGAGGTGACATCTCTTTCTCAGAGGCCGTGCATTTTCTGGATGCAGCAGGGAGTGAAAGAACAGTTTCGGACTCATTATGGGAATCATTCGTTTTACCTGCTGCGTCAGCCATGTTGTTAGGAGCGGAGACCCAAAATGACAGAGGTGGCTGAGGCAGCTGATGGAGCTAGCGCAGCTTCCTTCAAACCCCCCTGATCTGACACAACAACAGTGCGGCGTGCTGGCAGTGCCGGAGGATTACAGCATCAGTGTTAACCCTTGCTGTTAACCTTTCAGAGCTCACAACCTGCCAAACGATGTCAGTAGCTGGTAGGTGAAAAATAACGACAGCGTCCAGCACTCCAACGCAAAGTGTCTCTCCAGAGACAGTACCTTAAATAACAACACACTTGTATAGTATCTGTTGCTAGTGTGGCACAGTCAGCTCTACCTGCCTTAAAACATTAACAAAAAAGAAAATTGTCTTCCAAAATTTTGTGAATGGAAAGAAAAAACCCAAACAGGCCATGCCAAGACATTGAGTGGAGATAACAGTAGTAACTCCAAGGGTTATTGCTTCAGAAGGAGAGTTAACGTATATCATTTGTGCATCCACACAGGGAAGAAATGGAGCCAGGTTCTGGGACATATCACTTAGACTGAGGCAGCAGGTACAAAATATTCTAGTGCAATGTGCCTGATTGCTGAGAAGGTATCTTCACAAACTACAGATTGCCATGTTAAAAAAATAAAAACAAAAAAAAGGTAGTAGTGCCCAAGAGAAGTGCTGACCTGAAAACTCCAGAGATCAAGTACAATCTCAAAATACCTCTTTGCGACAGTCAGCTGGCACTTCTGCTCCGCAAGCGCCTACCAACACTAATTTCAATCTATGTTACATCTCATCAGCAGAGAAATGTTGTCATCTCAGCCCATGCTGTCCAGGACCATGAATACTGATTTTGGGTGTCCAAACCGTCTCATGTTTCCAGGGTGCCCTCACAAGCTAGGTGCATACTAATGAGTATCGTTATGATACCTCCTAGTGAATGGCAATCACGCCTCTGACTGCAATACTTTTGTGCTGCAGAGCAAAGACAGATTGGCAGTGCTACGTCTACATTTTGTGGGGGGTTACCACTCCTCCCTGTAATGATCCCTTCTTACAGTAGTACTCTGCTGATAGACTGAGGAAGGACCAGGAAGATGGCCTTTTGCCCATACCAACCCTGAGCTGCTTTTAACCTTTAGAGTATGGGTTGTTTTTTTTTCTAATAGATGTCAATCATCATATTCATTGTGTTAGCTAGTGCAACAGAAAAATCACGGACTTTTCTTACAGGCTGTACCTATAACAGTACCTATAATCCACAAATCATGATCAGGAAAAAATGGCTGTTTCCTGTGACAAGCTGTAAAGGGTTTACAGATAATAGTTTCAAAAAGTGACATTTTATAGAACACGTGATTTAAGAGATACCTTTATTATTGCTCTTCATCCTCTGTCTTTCTCCTTCAACACCTTATTTATCTACACAGCAGCAGGTCCTGTTAAGTCTCTGTCATTCAATGTCTCACCCCTCCTTTCCCTTCTTTGAGAAATTGCCTCCAGTTTTTATAAGGACAAGAACACAGTTTGTTCCCCATGCCAACTCTTTTTTTTTGCCTTTCTTCTGAAACTATCAGTAAGGATGACATAAATGACATTGGATAACACTTGTTGGACAACACTGACATCCAACCTTCTTTTATTCTTCTCTTTTTCTTACGTTTTTATTTGAAAAAGAAGATCTTTTCCCCAAACTCCGAAATGTACTAATCCATGAAGCATTCCAACAATAAGGAAATGAATATTTAATTACTTTGATTCTACCACATTATTGAAAGCACAATTTCAAGCAAGTTAATTTTACATGTGGTGATATTAAGGCAGTCAGTTTCAGTCCCCAGGTCTCATCACAACTGCTGAAGCCATGAGTAGATTTGGGTATAAGCCCCATTGTTCCAGCGTATCGAAATTCTGACTGTGTGTTTAGTTAGCTTTGTTCATTACAATTGAAAACCAAAGCTCCTCCTGTGCCTCCCAATCTGCAAAAAAAGGCTCTGCACCTCTTTGTTGCAAATAATCTATATCACAGCACACGCAGAGCACAGCTACTGACTCTATATTTTGTCCAACCAAAACAGTTCCGTTCGGAAGTACTCCAAAGCTGCACAAAAGTTGGCATTTCCGATGATTTGGGCTGAAGGATTTCTATGGGCCAGCTGTCAAGCACAATTTGCAAAGGCTCCTGGTGCTCTGACCAAGGGGGAATTCCCCAGTTTATGTTGTAACACAGAGAGCAGCAGTAACATTGTAATCAGATGGTGGAGCCTGCTGGGAAGCTCCATTATAAAGCATCATTATGCCCAACAGGACTGCAGTTCAGTATGGCCAGGGAGTCTACAGTGGGCTGCATTTCCTTAGTGCAGCCACCATGGATGTCAATGCAAAATTAAACAAAAGAGGTTTCCCCTCTCCCTTGACACTTACACACTACAGTAAGTGACTGTAGTAAATTACTCCCTCTGCATAATATTATAAGCTATTTTATGAGCGATCTGCTCTGAAGTTACATCAGGGAATACCTTGTATGTTAACAGGGGAAGTCGTAATTAGGAAGCTTAGTCAGAGGTCTTAACCTGGAGGAATCACAAAGCACGGGTGAAAGATGGTTCTTGGCATCTCACTTTGGGCACTTAAATGCATGTTAAGCTTGCATCTATACTAAAGTTCTAAGTTATGTTAGTGAACACATTTTTGCAATCAGGCTTTTAAAATCAAAAATAGAGTTTCTGATTTGCTTTTATGTCAAAAACATTGTATCTGTTAAAGACACTAAGGAATGGAAGGGCAACAATATCAGCCTTCACCTCACTGTCTAGCTGAGGAGGCTTCAGTACAAAACCAAAAATATTTCAAGGAAAAGGGAAGGGTAACAAGAAAAAAGAAACATAAAACTATGGATTCAGTAGAAAAAGAAGTAGTGTATTAAAAAAAAAACAACACAGTTCAAATGGAATAAAAAATATATGACCTTAAAATGTATATCCTCTAAGTACAATAGGTCCTAAGTTCGTGTTTTAAATACGTGAACTAGAATCTTTCTTGAAGCAATTACAGTATCCCTAATTAAACTGTGGCTCTTTTACAGTAATATCAATTAGCTCTTTAAAAACCACATTATTAATTTATCAAGGAGACAACTTGATAACATGGTGAAGGCAATAAAATAGATCAGTCTGTAACGCCCACTGCTAGAGGGAACAGACTTCATTCAGAAGTACACGGGCAGTGAATTTTCACTAATTTCTTTAGAACTGTGCTGATTCACCCCTCTCAGGATGGGAACTGCCTTAATAACATTAAAACTTTCTTCTTTATGTGTTCTGTTGCCTGCTTTCTTTATACTCAGCCATGAAGAAAATCATATTGTCATAGAGTATGATCTGCAATGGCGTTGTGTTATAATGGGTTCCTCTTTGCTGTAAAAATGCATGTTAGTGTGAGGGGAAAGAAGAAAAGGGCACAAAGTAAGTTTGGAGGGAGAATGAGATCTGATATTTAAAAAAAAACAACAAAACAAAACAACTTCTGTATTTAAAGGTATTTTAGCTACTGATAATCAAGTTTCCAGATAACCAGAAAAGAAAGGAGGATTGGGAAGTACCTCTAGAAGCTATTTCTGAACAGCAGACAGGTGCCTGGGATGTCTTGCATGTGCTTGACAGCAGCTACTCTGTGGACTAATAAAAGAATAATAGACAACCAGTTGATCTGCTGGTAGGTTTGGATGGCAGAGAACCGTCAGCACTCAGAGTGGCACTACTTTATGAGAAGGAAAATGTACAAAATCCTCTGATGAGGAGGAATACAAATAAACAAGTGCAGAGCGAGAAGTAGGACGAGCTTCCCCCCCACCACAGAAGTATGTATGCCTCAGCCTCATTGACATGAGTGTTACAGGAAGCTCTCTGCAGCTCCTCATTTACCAGGCTATTACAACAGCAATTGTACTGAGAGAGATATATGTGTATATTTAAATCAAATGTTTGGTGAGCATTCCTCTCAGTTCTGTTTGTTACATCTCACCAATTTCATTACTCCTTTTTGTTGCTTCTTTTGACCTGATTGCTAACATCATTTCCTTTAACCATTCTTCTAGAAACATCTTCTTCAGCAGGGCCCCACAAACATCTTCCTGATTTGCAAAAGTGTCACCTGTATTTACGTGCCTGTTTGTGGGTCAGAAACCAAGCTCCAAATCACTTCAGCATTTGCCTGCAATGACTTGGTGATGCCGACATACACCCGCTTTGGGCCACGCACCTGAAGCATAATGTACAGCCCCACCTGCTGCTGGAGGTGCCTCCTGCTTGGCTCATCACCACATAGTTTCCTGCAAATATATTTAGGGAGGACACGAAGTATGTGCCACTGAACGGTCCTTGGGACTTTTAAGTAGACTGCCGTTCATGCAGGCTGCCAGACAAGCCTGTCATCTGCTTTGCTCCCATGATCAGCTACAGGGCTGGCCCTCAGCATTGAACTTAGATCATGAGCAAACATCAGATCCCAAAGCTGCCCTGCCTGTGCTTTACAGATGCTCTGTTGAAGGCTTCTTGCAAATCTTTTCACTTCTAAACCAGAAGTATAGAGGAAATATGGTTTTCAAAGACACTAAAGCACACTTTCTAAACTGGAATATATTTTCTTGCACATGCTCTGTAGATCTGGAAAAAACAGCAAAGAAATGAGCGTGAAAGTCCACTTCACACTTTCAAAAAATGTTTATAAGAATTTTTCTTTTGGGGGGAGGGGCTTCTGATTTGGTAAAAAAATAAGAAATTTTGATTTCTATCAGGTTTGTATTTAAACCCTTTTTTTTCTAAAGAAAAGGGGAGGACCGGGGCGGGGGTGAGGAGGGAAGAAAAGAATGAGAAGGTAGAATAAAGAGTTGTTTCCCTCAAATGAGAACACATCATGTATTCAGACCTTGGCATAATAACCAGGATCTAGTTCTCAAGAAGACTGGAAGAGATTTCATGCTGCTCTGTGATTCATTACCGCAGCTGGAGGCCTCCAAGCCCGGCTGGGTCTTCAGCGTGGCAGCATCCCAGAGCAGCAGCCCTCCCATCTCAGCCCTCCACGGGAAAGACTGTGCAGAGCTCCAGTCCATGAGCTCTGAATAATCACAGTCTGACAAACACCATCTTGGGTACATCAAAAATATGGTTGATGAACTCAGCCTCTACCAAATGAAATGTTTGAAGTCACAGAATTTTGTTTGTTTGTTTGTTTGTTTTTTTGGGGGGTGGTGGAATTGCACCACTGGAAAATTTCTGATTCATTTTTCCCAAAAATTCAGGGGTTTTGGTGACAAAGTCAGTGAATCCTTTGCAATGTGATGTAGGAAAATGATTCCCACTCCTCCAAATATCATTGAAAGAAGGAGGTATGCAGACAAAAGCTAAACTGGTAACCAGATATTAGAGACCCACAAAACATTCCAGCAGGAGCATGAATAATAGTACAACACAAAGTCGGCTGGAAATTTAAAGTATAACTTGGTTTTGTTAAAATTTTCTTCCAGGAAAAGCATTTTTCTTTACAAGGAATCAGCTACCTGGCAAGACTACTCCCACTGTGTTACAGATATCTAAAGTGAAATAAAATAAAATAAAGCTATAAAAGTTGAGAGTACAGATTTGGGAGCAAGGGTTTTGTAGTCTAACTGGTCAAACCAACATTATTGAGAGAACTAGGCAAAAGGTTTAAAGAAGAAGTGGCTTTTTGCAAGACTTATTAAGAACTGTGCTTTGTAAAATATAGTAATAATAAAGACATACACCATGACTAGGTATAAAACTGTTTTCCTGCTTTAAATTTGGAGTTAACCACAATATGGCGCAATTATTTCAATACGACTGAAACAAACTTCTGTTCCCCATGACAGCATTCCAGATAATCTGGTGAACTTCAAATAGTTTCAGGTTTGGATGAGAACCAACATTTCTGGCAGGTTTGACCTGATATAGAACGTATAAAACTGTGCATCTTCAGCCCATGTATTGAAAAATATCCATTTAAGCCATCTCATTCTGCAGTTATGTCCCAAAACATCACTTCTCACACAACAGGATCGGGAGGCAATAAAATTGTGAAAGACCTCTTGTCTAGCACATAGACAGTCACTATCACAGTGCAGGGCTCTGCGACAGAAACTTCTGCAATATTCCAAAGTAAAGGTGAGAAAAAAAGGAGAAAGACCTACTAAGCTGAAATGAATGGGATAAGTGCATAAACCAAATGCTCATTGCCAAACACATTTGACCAAACCCAGGAAAGATGGAAACAATTTTGCAGATGGCAAACCTCCAAAACAGTGATGCCTTACATAAGGTTCAGGGAATGTTTCCTTTGAAGACAAAAGGTACCCAAGAGTGAAATCTATGATGAATATAGGAAGCAGAGTGAAAAAGCTAACAGCCACAAACAAAAATTCCTGACAGCATTTTAATTCCCCAGCACCCAGGGAGAAGACCAATGACTGTATATACTTTAAATAAACTGCATGTAAAATATACAAAGTGTTCATCCTTGATAGTATACGCATTTCCCTTATCAGTTAGGGACTCCTTCATTTGCATTTTCTTTTTATTCTCTGAAGTCTTGAAAGAATGAGATTTTATAACATTAAATAAGTCTACTCTTATTTGCTAAGGACTATTGCTGATCTTTTCATGAACATTCAGAAGCTTCATGTAGCTATAAATATTTGCTTTTGAAACATTTAGGAACTTCAGGAAGTACCATCAGCAATTAGACGAATGCAATACATTTGGAATTAGATGGGATAAAACTTTGCGCTATTCCCACTGAAACTTCTCAGGGTGAAATATTGGCTGTGTGATTTCAAGAAAGCCTGTCTTCCACTGATACAAATAATCCAGTTAGGGAAAGCCTAGTGGGTTGTCTGAAACAGCTTAGAACTAATTTTCCCACCATTACATCTTTCAGAAATTAAGTATTACCAATCAGTCTCTTGACTACAGACAGACCTAAGAAACAAAGCCTGGCTCCAAAGATCAATACTCCTCAAAACTTGGCAAACATTTGGGTTTGGTTTTCCAATCTGTTTTCTGACTCCTGAAAATGAGATCCAAAATTAGACGTTTGAAGGTAATATCTTTTACCTAATGCCTGTTTTATTGCCAGTTAGAAATGAGAGTGGTTCAGTACCTCAGCTGAACATATTATTTAACACTCTGTCCAATTTTAAGCATGTGAACAGTCTTGTTGATTTTAGTAGGATTACAGTCAAAACAGTATCTCAAATGTCTTCTCACAAGACAAAGAACAGAAGAATGGCTGACCTCCCAGGGCAAACTCAAAACACACACAACTGTCCCTTCCGATACGCGCTAAATCAAGCAGGCATGGCAGGAGGCTGTTCTGGCAAATGCCACTCACATTTGATGAAGAAAGATCTGGGAAGCTACAGGCTGGTCACTCTTATCTCAGTCACTGAGAAGAAAATGTAGCAAATCTTTCTGAACGTCATTTCTGGACACATGAAGGAGATGAAGGTGATGAGATAACTGGTTCAGCAAACAAAAGAGTGGAAGTGGATGTCGTTTACCTTGACTTTCGTAAGGCTTTTGTCACAGTCTCCCAAAGCATCTTTTCAGCCTATCTGGGAATACATGGCTTGCGTGCATGGAAAACTAGCTGGACTGCCAGCCTCAAAGAGCTCAATATCTAAAGGGCAGTCAACTAACTAGCGATGTTCCTAAAGTGTTGGTCTTGGTCATGGTACTGCTTAGCACCTTCATTAACAAACAGGACACAACCAACCATCATTACCAACACACTACTGGCAATAGGATGTGGTCTTGGCCGTAGAGCCTCAAGGCTGGAGATGGACGTAGTGCTAGTATAATACTATTGACTGGTGCCATGAGAAAACATCTATAATAATTTCATAAACAAACATAACAACACACATCCAATACAGAAAAAATGAACTTACTTGATATTGACTTCACTTTATTTGCTGTGCATCTGCCTAGACATTACAGAGCAGGGAACAAATCTACTTTTTAGTTTTTTTGAGAGCCAATACCAAGAGTCAGTTGTGACTGGGATCTCAGGCAACCATCAAGTGGAATATGTTAAAGTACTTACAGCCACAAATGAGGAGCCCTTTCTAATTTCCAGAAAATGGTCTCCTGCGATATAAGCTTAGAAACACGGGATGGGATTTTTGATGGGTAGGTGGACTCATGAAAAATGTCTCAGACCTCTCAAATTTTTAATATGCAATTTAGATGCCTAATTCACATTGATTTCATGCACTGTTTTGACACATTTCTGTTCCACAAGTAATTCCTGAATAAGCTAGATGAAAATTGTCACTTTACCTTTGTCTTCGTTACTTGTCAGAATATTCTCTGCTCCAGACTACTGGGTAACTACAGATGTCCTGAAACTTTTCTAAATAAGAGTTGGCACTGTGCTGTGCAAGTCAGGGCACGATGTTTCTTTCTTCTAACTACTCTATTCCCAGCTCAAGTGATTAAGCATATTTGTCTAAGAATGTATACTGTATATACAAATATGAAGGACTTATTGCCATTTTTCCATTTCTTTAAATATGTGAATAGTATTCTGAGTAGATCTGAGAGAATATAAATGTTTGGAAGGAAATCTCTTCATCAAAGTAATTTTTTTAAAAACTAGAAGATAATTTGTCTGGAAATACTCTTTATTATTTCTAGGGAAGTATAAAGGATTTATTAAGAAAACCCCAAGCAAACGATTCCAAAAGATACTACATGCCTCCTGCTAGTCTCTGCCATGACTGAGTAGAAGTTGTATGAGAGATCCCTGCATGACAGATGGTGGTGGGCACACCTCTTGGCTCATAACTCTTCAGCGTCTGTCCACTGTAAGAGACCTGGACATACAGGGGCTTGTAGTGTGTTAATTTGTGTAGGTCTATTTGATGGCATGGGAGCACTGCAAGTTTTGCTTGTTTGCTTTGTTTCTGCCCTAAGCCTTCAAGAAAAAGAACATTGTGTGCACCAGATTAGCAACTCCTCTAATGCTACATGCATCAGAAAAGCCTTGACGTGTGTACAACTCATCCCAAAGATCTCCTTCAATCCAAATACAGTCATCTACAACAACACAACAAATACCTTCTGATGATTTGACACTGATGGAAGACTACCGTGGAGGGCACTGTGGATAAAGAGTATTGCATTCATACCAAATATTTGGTCTGCTTGGTGACTTTGTCTCTCAGGTATGCACTAATGCTCTTATTGATAAGAAAAACCTTGGACAGAAAACACTGCCAGACTGAAAGCATCTGTTTGATGCTGGATTCTACTGAAATTGAGTTCCCTTAAACTATAAAATAACATTCCTCCTAATTTTCTTACCTTGTTTATAGCTTGAACTCATTCATTCAGGAAGACATTGACTCTGACAATCGTAAAAGCAAATAAAAGACTCTAGTAACTTACCACTATCAGCTAAACCAAAACAACAGTAAACTGCCCAGAAAAATCAATGATGCCAATCTTGCGGTGCACTGAATAGTGCACATACTGTAAACTACAGATTACCAAGCTTGTGCAATGAATTTTAAAATTTATTTGACGGACTGTTGGAAACAGTTGCTGATCTCGCTAACTATCCATTGATTTCAACAAAAGTGTAATCGGGACAAAACGAAGCACATCTAAGCAGGTGTACCTTTGCCTATCAGGAGCATGACTAGATCAAGACGGGAAACAATGCACTGAACTTTTGTTCTCATCCAAAGAAATAAAAAAGTGTAATTTGTTACTGTTTTGCTCTTTCATAAGTAAATATTAAGTAGGAATACAAACGGTCAAACAACACATATACTAAACATAACAATCTGCCAAGAGTTCCTCTTAAAATGTAACTATACATTTTTACCCATGCAAACAATATCCTGTCACCAAACTTACTAATTTAAGTGGGGTTCCATCAAAAGAACACCTAAACTTCACCTAGCAGAGTAAAATTTCCAGTAGAACTGAAGAGTATCAAATTTTGGATCCCATAGAAGACTATGGATTTATCTTTAAAAATACTCAAGGGACGGACTGAAGTCACCTCCTTACTGTTGAACACCAGGCTTTGCAATTATAGGTAGGAGATTTGCTCCAGCCCGTGGAGTTTGTTTTCAGAACAATGTCCTCTCAAACTGCAGTTTACAAAACATTAGTACACTTGACTTTCAGTAATTGAAGCTCACGATGTTTCTGTTGAAGGCATTCACTGCCAGCTAATGGTTGAGGAGACAAAATAACATGCATTTGAAAAAGTAATCAAGTTTACTTTAAATATATCTGAAACTGACTTAAGGCAAGGCACAAATACCTTAACATTTGCGATATTCTGTTTCTCACTTGCTCAGAAAGGATGGAAAGGCACAAATTGGTCTATGATTTGTTCATGAAACTATTCATATCAAGTACAATTGTTACAGATTTTAATAGCGAAGCTGAGTACAAGCCAAGTTCTATTTAGTCACATTTATGTAATCCTTCTGGAGCTACAGGCAAGTTAAAGAACTGGGGAAGTGAAAAAATTGGGCGTTAAATTTACCCAAAATATTAATACTCTTGGAAAGATAAACAACAAGTAATCTGACTGAAACTATGGGATCATTTATCATAAAGTCTGCTGGCTCTCAAGATCTTGGCCCTGATTACACTTCTACCAGCACCAGCGATGTGTAATTCAACTGGAGGCAGTGTAAAATGAGTAGGCGAGACCACAGTCATGCTTTTGAGTCCAGTATCAAACTCTTCACAACTTCTATTTAAAACAATTTTTTTTTCCCCTTGATTCATATTACACTTTTCTTCCTAGAAATCCTGGCACAAAACCAGTCTCTCGTATTCTTTTTCCCTCTTTTACTCTTTTTCCTCAGAGGTACGTAGAAATTACACATCACTCAGAGAAGCTGCCAAGGACAGTTCAGCTACAAGTGTCATAACAGGCATCACATTTCACGTGTTTCTTAGCCAGCCTGGAGGTAATGCAGGAAAGATCAGATGATCTTTGGCATGTGCGAGTGGAGGACAGACCGATCTACCAGGTCAAAGCTACACCTGGTGTGAATGCAAGGAGTTTACTTCCCTGGAAATATTCCAGCCTTGAAACTCATGGAAAGCCCCTCAGGAAGAGCTTTAAAGCTTAGAAAACTAGGCAGAGAGCTGAATACTTGCATCTTTTGCATCTCCTGAATCTCTCTGTACTCATTTGCTGCCAAACTTGCACTGAGCAGGTTACTATGCATCAGACCAACTCCTCATTTCGGCCTCCCGCCTTCTCACGTACAGGCTGTAGAGTTCAACAAGGGGCTCCAGGAACCAGTAGGCCTGTGAAGAGGATGAGTATATTAAAGGCCAGGCTGCTGGGGAACCGACCAGGGACAGCAAAGAGCCATGACCAGTAAGAAAAAGGAAGCAGGGAAATGTCTGTGACCTCTGTTACAACTCAGAGCACCTTCAGCCTCCATAATGCTGTGTTACTGACAGCCAAAGGTGAGCTGATTCCTGACGGAATCCTGATTATAATAAAATACAAACCAGCAGAGCCCAGTCTCATGCCTCATCACCACTAGAAGGGCTGGTCTGCATCCCTTACCCCATCAATTACTTTGTGCCTGTCAGACACAGCTCCGTCCTCAGGCTGTACCTGCTGTAAAAGTGGCTGAATCCCACTTTTCATGGACAGCATCACTTTGCGTTGTTGTGTTTAGGAGACTTCCTTGTTTCAGGAAGCAGCAGTTACTACGGTCATGGGAATAACCTCAACGATTTTGCAGAAAATTTGGAGGATGAGGAAATAAATTAAGAAAGGACATTTTTAATCTTTGGTCTCTAAGAACCAAAGATCATCAAAGACATCAAAAACACCCCGGTGCAAAACCTCTGCTGGTGCAGCTATGCTGTTTCCAGATCTCCGCTAATATCTGTACTCTAGGCTGAGCTACAGCCTACAGAGTGGCTCAGGGGACTACTCTGGAGATTGCTGTGTTGTTATCTGTGATATAGGCAAGCTATGTGCACTGTTGTGAGACAGATACAGAGGGATTTTGAAACAGCATTTGTACCACCACAGTGGTAGTCAGTTGACAACAGTATTTTTTTCCAGGAAACTTAATGAGAATTCAAGAGAAAATAGGATTGTCTCTACATCGGTCTATTTGCAACACAAGTCCCACGGCTTTTCTAGCATCTCCTCCCACTACAGTTCATAATTATTTATGTATCCAGCCTTGTTTTACTGCATCTCAGACTCCTTTAAAGGCTTTTGCACTCTTCTTAACTCTCATAATTCTAATAACAGTTTTTAGGAAAAATAAGATTTTGGTCTGCTTACAAGGGTCTTCCTACAGGGAAGAAGATGTTCAAAGTAGTAAAAGTGCTGCAAATTTTATTGAAGTCAAATGTTGAGCCACCCACAATGAGTTCAGAGGTAGCTGGTTTCTGTTGTGACTTACTACTTCGCACAATGGTTGAGGTAGAGCGAGACAGGACAGGCAAGTTCTTACTGCACCAGCTAGAGCAGCAGAGAGGCTCCAGGGCACGTGTGGCGGGAGGAGGGAGGGAGGGAAGGACATGGAGAGAGGGGAGCACCATTTTTCCAGACAGGAAGAGGACCGGAACCTCTCATCTCCTTTATCAGAGTCTACGTGGAACATAGTGAGGCAATGCGTTCAGCTGCCCTGCTAAAGCACTCCTGCTGACCCCAAAATCATTCTGTTGATGGCCAACTTGCAATAATATGTTCCTGGGACAAGACCAGGAAGAGGTACTTGCCTCTCCCTTATTTAAATCTCTGTGCTTGCTTGTTGATAATAAAGGCAGATAAAACAAGATGTCTGTTTCATTCTTATTTAAGCAAAACTTTTTTCTAATTAAATCCAGTTCTTACGCATCCTTTCCTCCCTCCCAAAAAATCTTAAGCAAAACCAAAATAATCAAGAGCTGCTTTTCACTTTTACTTTATTAAAAAGGTTAATCTTAAAAAAAAATCAGAATTTTCTTCAAATGTCACTGAAAGTTAAAAATAGCAAGGTACCAGAAAAGCCTTTTCTAGTGCAGTCGTAACTGTACCACATCATTGTTGAGCACTACAATCAAAATGATACATTATGACAGTGATGTGATACATTTCTGCACTTGGTCTTTCAGGATGCAGCAAAAAATTCGCACAATTTTTGTTCTGTCTGCCAACCACTTTTTCAAATGGAGTACTCATATACTTTGAGGTGGTAAAGTATTCTTTCCTTTAAATGCTGCGATATGGGTATTTCTTAAACACAGTTTTGAGGTGTTAAAGTAACATATTGTACAGCTACCAAACTTGCTAAGACAAGAAAAGGAAAAACTAAGAAAAACTCAGTATTTTTAGCTGGACCCAAGAGCCACAGTTTGTTTGGAAGACTGCAGCCAGGATAGTTATGTTGCCTTTTGTGAATTAGATAAGAGTTGCAGGTGTGAAATTACTTTTGATATTTAGATAATTAAATTAATTTAGGAGATAAATTCATGCTGACATTTGTGAATGTGGATGCTGCTACAGTTCAGACTGAAAATGAAATGTGAAACCTCTTTAAAGCTGAAGCCATTTAAAGAGGCATTTGTGAATTACATAAATACTGTGTTTTCCTTACGGTGAAGGACTGTCACATGAGAACTGTTTTGTTCAAAAAACAATCCTGTTCTATAATGCACAAATGATTAGAAGTGTCTACAGTACACTAAAATTCAAGTCAATCTTAATTTATAACCAGCCTTATTAAGTTATTAATGAATATTTTGTTCCTTTATACTATGTGAATTAAGATCAAGGAAAACTGAGAAGTGAAACGAATTTTCAGATGCATTTGTTAAGTAGATAAAAGGCAATTCATCATTGCTCCAAATCTTAAATATGTAACAAATCATGCCAGTGAATATGACTCTTAAGTTTAAGCGCTCATAGATATCTGCAGTACTGTGTTAAAAATTGGTAAGAACCCCAGTGGCCAGTCTATTTAAGACCCATGGTCATGAAGGTCCCCTCCAAGTTGACTTGGCCATGGAGTCATCTGTTTATGATACGAATGCCATGTACTCCAAGACATTTGGTTGATACTTCTTTGCAGCGAGGACTTTCAGAAACTTCAGATTTTTTTTTTTAATAGATGTTTCTGCCTATACAGATGACACAAACTTGCATACATCAAGATCAAGGTGTCTAAGTCAGTAGTATTGCATCAGTGGAAAAACTGGTGTAGGGAGAAATAACCTCAGAAGGTATGAGTCTAATCGCTGTTTAAGCAATGTAACTATGCTTTATAACTCTAAGGACTGGGAAATTTAGATTATTAATTTAGCCAGGATTGATAAATCAACACTGCAATTGGTAACTCAACAACAAAAGTGATATTGAAACTAGCAGGCAATTCACAGAAGAGCATCCTACCAATGTGATAAAAGTGTTGCATGAATCAGCGCTGAGAAGAACTGGAGTATATAATAATGACATTTAACTCAGAAAAAAGGCAACGAGGGCAAAAAACCCAAAACCTCATAACCATCCGTCCTAAGTGGGCTAGGGAGTGAGAGGAGATGACTTGTTTACCAGGACACAGTAAGTTATTTCATATCATTACATCTGAAAAGGAACATTTATAGGAAAAAAAAATTTCCTGATGTTAAGTGTAGCAGTAGGAACAACTGGAATATGGCACACTATAAAGGCCATTTGTAGAAGCTGTACTACTGGAAACACCCAAAAGTCAGCTGAAGAATAAACTGAAACTATTAGAACTGGCAGTTTTTCTACCACCTAGGCTGTAACACCCCAACCTGGGCAGAAGGATGTTGTGTGAGACCCTGTCATCCTGCTAAATTCAAAGTACACAACATCCGCTGCTCCTTCCTCATCCATAGATCTAGTCATTTCATTATACCATGAATCAGGCTGGTCAAGCATATTACTCTTGGCATATCCACGCTGTCTGTTCTCAGTGACCTTCTTCTCCTTCATGTGCTGAGAAATGGCTTCCAAAAGGACTTGCACCATAACTTGCTAGGGATGTAAGCGAGGTTGGCCCTGCTGGTCCCATGAACTCATACAGGTGAGATTTCTCAAGTGAACCCTGACTTGATCCTCCTCCACTACCAGTAGTTTCTCTGCTGTTTGACCCTGTCTCCAGGCACAAAGGCCTGGGAGATACTGGTAAAGACAGAGACAAAGAAAGTGTTGAGTACCTCAGCCTTATTTGCATCTGCCACACTAATTTATACAGCACATTCAGCCACGGGCCTACGCTTTCCTGATTTGTTCTTTTGCTGCTCATGCAGCACTAAGCCTGCCCTTGATGTTTATTGTCAGTTAACAGCTCTAGCTCAGCTTTTGCTTTCCTACTACCATCCAGGCCATCCCAGGCAACTTCTATATTCATTCTTTGTAGTCTGCTCCTGCTTCTGCCTCTTATATATGCTCTTTTTGCATTGGAGCTCAGTCAAGTGTTCCCTATTTGGTCAAGCCAGTCCTGTGATACATATACTTCTTATCCTGAGTCCCAGCATGGTCAACTCTTTACTTAAGGACAGTATCTTCTGAGTGAGTCAGCTCTCTTGAGCTCTTTTGCTCCGCAGTGCTGCCTTCTACAGGATCACACCTACCAGCTCCCTGAATAAGCCAAAGTCTGCTCTTCTGAAGTCCAGGGTTTGTCCCCTATTCTGGCTACCTCACTCCCCTCCGGATCTTGAACATCGCCGTTCCATGGACACTAGGGTCAAGGCTGCCATTGATCCCATCAACAAACCACATCATCTCAGGTGATGGCATTCAAAGCGCTGAGGAACTCAGTCCTACAACACACATCGTAGAGATCACTCCTGTAAGGCTGAAGTCCCAGGACTCAAAACACTTGCAGAGGAAGGTTCACTGTGCAGCAGAAACAGTGTTTATTTTCTTTTCCTTCCTAAAAAATGTAAGAAATGGCAAAGGCTATATGGTGTGTATGGATGGATTTCATTATTTAGGGGAATTTATATCAGCTTTTACAAGATACAGTTATCAGTCCTGACATGTCACATAAATACATTTATTCTTTATAGAATAGGGCACTGGGGGATTTTGAAGCTCTGCTCTTATCCACTTTCTTTTAAATGCCCAGCAATGACAACTGTACCAGTCTCCTATGAATTCAGAGGCAGCTGTTTATTTCTTTATGCTTCACTGTCTTTCTCCACCCTGTTGTCTCTTAAATTGTAAGCTCTTTGTGGCAGAAAAGCCTTTTGTTCATTGTTTTCTGGTGGGTTTTTTTGAACGGCACCCAGCATAATGAGAAATGAGGTTCCTAAGCTTTATCATAATACTAAGTAATACATGTTCATGCATTTTTTTTTCTATTTTTATATCTGTATAGGTGACATTTTAGACCCTTTTCACCCAGCTCAGCCAAACTCCAGAAACTGTTCCACACACATCTTCCCAAATATAGTGGTTTCAGCTGCAGTGAGCAGAAAATTGTTCCAAATACTCTTCAAATATGTGCAACATAACTACTGCCCAATATGTCATCGACAGATATAATCAGCTTTCTGAAGAGAGACAGAGGCACAAAAAATGACCAAGTTAAGGGCTGCTATTGCCAGAGAGAGTAAAACAATTTTTGTTACAGTGAGTGGTTTTATTAAAAAATAACAGAAAAACAAATCGGAAAGAACTTGATACTGTTCTTCATGAGAAAGGAAGAGAGTTCTTATTAACCGCCACTGAAGAAATGGCATATTCTTACGTAAGTTTTTACAGTATCCACTTATGCCCAGAGAAAGGTTACTTTTTATTTTTGAAAGATTTGGAACACCAGAACACCAGTGTTTTGTCATGCCTTCAGTGCCACACAGCCATGTAGAATAAACTTCACCTTTGAAAAAATCATACAGTCCCCATAAGTGTAGGTGCACATTTCATGGATGGTGAAGAAAGTAAAACCAGCTTGTCTCTAAAAGTTCTGTTTCCTCTTTTTACAGGTACACACACTGTTCCTTCTACAATTGGTTGGTAAGTTGAGTTCCTTCCAAAGCTTAGCAAGTGCTACCTGAAACGCCACTGCCTGCTGGGGCGAGGCAACAAAATATATACCTCTTGCCTCTGAAGATGACACTACTCAGGTCAACAGAGGTTGTCCAACTACCTGACACCTGACCCATGTTTTTCAGACAGTTCAGTACTGACGGTCACTTTCATTCCAACTGCTGCATGTTTAAGAACAGTCTATAGCTATGTAGTCTATTCAAGCATGATCAAAACAGCACAGGATCTCAGGAATACTGACGAATTACTCTATATTCTCATTTGTGTCTATATGTCAGAACTGTTTCGTTGTGGTGGTACTTTGGGTGGAATACCGTTTTGTTGCAATGGTGACTATCCATTCTGAGCAAGATTTGAATAAATTAGTCTCTCCTTTCACTTACGTGAATAAATTTCCAAACACTTTTAAGGAACTACAAAACAAAAAAATTGACCTTTCTTGAAGCCTGACTTGTGTAATATTTTGTACTTTGTGTGTATTTTTCTTGAGACAATCTCTCATGCTCTGAAACCTGGGTTTATGCCACATGAATCTGTCAAAATTTCAACTGTTTAGGCCTGTAAACTATATTAAATATGTCTGTAATAAACTCCTGAAGCAAGTTCAACACATTTACCTTACACCATGCAATTCTATCAAGATCAAAGAACTAAGAAACAAGCATTCTGTCTGCAGTGCAGCTGTAAAGCTCTTGCAGCCTGTACCTGCAAAGCATTTAAGGTGTGCCTCTCAGAATTTGTTTACTTTACCATTTAATATTTTGTTCCCAAATCTGCTAGTTTTTCTGAGATGCTCGTAACAACCCCTTTAAGATTTGACTTCCTTTTACTGCAGTGAAAAAGAAACAGCTAGATAATTTGAGCTCATTTTTAAGTGATCCTGCTAACAGCAAAGGATTCTTGTGCATCACCTTACAAGGCTGACTTTTCTTATGTGTTTTACAGTGAGAATAGAGTGTAGAGAGAATAGAGACATCTCTACTACCTTACAGTACTCCACATATTTCAGTTGAGGACTCACAAGCGGAAAGAGACTAATGAAGCGACAGTTATCTACCTCACCCCATCAGTACAGGCCATACCAGGACATCACGTGAGACAGGAGACTATGCTGCCTTTTCCCAGCCAATACCAAGCACCTTAGAGTGATAAAAATCCAATGAATCACCAGTGGTGCCAAATCTATTTACAGGGGTTATCAGAATCCTATGGCATACAGGGTGGCGTTTCCATATGAGCAGCTTTTCCAAGATGGTCAGTGAAATCAACATTGAGTGCAGCAAACTCAGTGCTGTTCCTTCACCTACTGGTACTGCAATTATTTCCATAATACTAACAAGTAATTGATGCTGTTTACAATACTGAATGCATGTTTGAAGGATAACTGTTGAAGGTATGGAAGCAGCACTGAAGGAGGATCTAGCACATGCCATTCTAAATGAGAACACGTAACATAAAATTCGCACAGCTTCAGAAGATCCAGGTGTCCACCTAGTGTTACTCTAAAGCATTAATTCACGGGATACTCTAAGAGCTCCTCAGAACTTCAATCATCCTGTAAATCCACATTGCCCTAACACCTGAATTAGACTTAAATAAAACAGATTCAATAAAGTGCTGCACCCCTCTTCTCAGTGAAAAAGTGTTCAAATGCTCTTGTGTCAAAAAAGCAAGGCAGCTATAATTACAGCTAGGAATAAATATCTAGGAAGTGACAAAAAAAATGTGAAACAACAATATAGAGGCAGAATGTTCCTTTCGTCAGACAAGAAACAAATACTTCAAGGCACAAAGCAATCACAAAGGATTAATTGCTCCACTGATATTGTCTACTTGAAGTGGGCACTTCAACCGATCAGCAGTACTTATGACGACATCTACCAAGAAAAATGGAATACCATCCTTCAGACTTCTTCATTTTCACAAATCATACATTTACTGAAGCATTCTTTGCTTACCCATGAGATCATAGTAATGGAAATCAAATAGTTTTTTGATGTTTCTTCTCAGTATAATGCTCTTTATGTCCATAAGAGTAGAGGCATCAAATAAAATGAACTGGATGCTACAAGTATAATTACTAAAGAGTCAGAGATTCAAGGCATGGAGGGTCAGACAAGCTGAAATATCCATAATGTCTGTTTGTCTACAATGTACGTACCATACCTTTGTCAGTTAGCCATCCAGTTGCCTACACACATATTGAAATGGAAGATTTTTGTTCAGATTGTATTTCAAAGCCCTTTTGAAAGTAATCCCTTAATCCAGGTGGTAAATAATGCTTCTCAGACTTCAGGGGTTTTAAAAGGATTTCGTTTTATGAGAGCACTAGGTATCACACAACTGCTGACCACCAGAGCACTTGTACACAGACATTGGGATAAACACAATACAATTGAATAATTAACCTGAACTCTTGCAAATGACAGAGGCCTAGGACTCAAAGAGATCAAGAGGATGTTGCAATCTTGCTCAAAATACTCAAGAACAACTGGACAGATCCAGCAAGCAGTGATCAGGCAGCTGTCAGCCTGTGAAAGTAGTCCTGCGGCATGTTTCATAGGAGCAAAGAGAAGACAGCTTCCAGATCTGCCTTGAAAAAAAAGAGACATGTCATAGTAATATATCTGCTAGAACTTTACATGGGTTTGGATCTCACCAGAAAGAAAAGGGTGCAGAGCTCTCAGGAAATAATGTCATAGCCAAACAAGACAGGTTTCTTTGGACCATGTTAAGTATTGCTCCGATGTCCTATTTTTGCTCTGAGAATTGCCCTCCTCCCCCAGTAGTATGCTCAATTTCTGTAGATCACGATCAGGACAACAGAACGAAGCAACTTCAGGAAAAGAAGCAGCAAAGAATGCAAGTCACGCTAAAACCAGCCCCAGGCCAGGTTGGTATTATTACTGGCGTAAGTCTGAGCCAAAGAACAAACACTGCTAACAGTAATTTGCAGAGTTTGTGGAAAGTGCCTGGTCATTGGCAAATCAAAACAGTGCAAAAACCTAGAATTGATGTGGTAATCCATACATGCTGGGGCATAGCAATAAAATGTGCCGACAGGTACAACAGAGACTTACAAAAGTGTTTGTTTTAAGAACACAGCTGCAGATCACAGTATGATAGATGAATACTTTTTTTCATAGCTTCATCAATAAACTGCATTTTATCAAATGCTGCACCAAAAGGACAGTTAAAAAGATACTACAAGCATAAGCATGACAAAGGTATCTATAACACTTCTGTAATACTTGAAGCAGTTCCTCTGCTTTAAGCTAGCCAAAGACCACTGTGAGGAAGCCTACCTCCTCAATTTACCTGTGGAGGAGAGATGCACTCCTGTTACTTTGCTCTTGGTAGGTATAAATACATCAGTCATTTCCAAAGATACAAACACCCCTTTACTCCAACAAGGGCAGTACAGCAATGAAATCCTCCACAACATACCAGAAAGGGAAGGAGTGAGGGGAAAATCAAATCAAAGTTTAATAAGAGAGCACACTCCCTTGGAATCGATACCTGCAAACCAACGATCGGCCATTGCAGGATTCCTGTTTAAAACTTGCATCAGCAGCGCAAGGGGAAAATGAAAACTGTAGCTTTTGCAAACAGGTGAATTCAGCAGCAGACCCCTTCTGGGATTGAGCAAGTCTGGATTTTTCCCAGCTCTGTCTCAGAATTTGCAGGAATTCACATAGCATCTATATGCCCCTAAAAGTGCAGCAACTGATAGTAGCAAAAGGCATTAGCAATTCTTCTGCTCCAGAAAGTTGCTATTTCACTACAGACAGCACCTGCTGTGCAAAAGCTACCTATACCATCTTATACTCTATACAAAAGTAATGCTGGATTTGGGAGATTTCTGCAGTATTGGCCCATGGTATCGGTTCCAGACAACTAACTGTCTGGCTTGCAGCAAATGACAGATGCTGTGTTAGCTGCAAACTTACACTGTTCAAAAGACAAGTAAAAGATGCTAAAGATCATTTTGAGGTGGACTGGTGGGAGGAGAATCGGTTGGTTTTCTCAAGTTTACATTTAATTCCTTATAAATAAGTTAGAGTAAATCTAGTGGCCTTTCTCCAAGAAGAAAGATACTGTGTTTATTCATAAAACAATGGGTATGTGTTATATTTCCTGCACTGTGTTAAGAATCTTTAATTACTAAAGAAGCATGGCTTAAGCCATCGTAGGTTGCAATCTGAAAGCTATTCTACAGGAACGCTGACACACACAACACTCTTATCCCTACACACTGTTACTTTAAGGATTTGACAGATTATGAAACATTGATTA
>Ga0065711_1027606_pt1 | contig 47661 bp, 22 predicted proteins | sample Hoacrofraction12_FD_59098 | JGI IMG/M metagenome (GOLD analysis project Ga0065711, IMG submission 59098) | Hoatzin crop microbial communities from Cojedes, Venezuela - Epithelial fraction 12 v2 (version 2) | ecosystem: Host-associated > Birds > Digestive system > Esophagus > Crop | place...
AGATCCTGTGCAGCCTACTGTAGGTGACCCTGCTTCGGCAGGGGGGTTGGACTAGATGACCCACAGAGGTCCCTTCCAACCCCTACTATTCTGTGATTCTGTGATTCTGTGAGTACAGAGGAGCCCACGTGGGAATCCCAGCAAGTTCCCTTGAAGATTTTGCCATGGAAATTTTAAAGCAAACAGTTCAAACTTATGGTTCAGTGGACATCCTAAACTTAATGCACACAGAAGAGATTTTATCTGCAAAATTCTGACATCTACCATATAGATCACTTTCACACCAGTTGGTTATGTTCCTTCTGCCCTATGCAATGTTTTATTTAACAAATTACTTTCAGTAGACTCAGTGAATATGTTTTCAAATCAAACAAATCTTCCCTTACTCTTCGGTAGAAATAGATATAATCAGAGTAGCAACAAAACACTAAGTCACCTACCAGTTTACAGCCATCTTCACTTTTAAGTTCTGATCATCTTCAGGTTTGGATAATTTTAAATGTAAATTTTTACCGAGCAGTCAGTCTGCTTCACAAATTTAGAAGCACTGTTATTTTTTTGAGCTTTACTAAGTAATTTCAGACCCTGGTTTAGCCTCCTAATTAACCACAGCAGTGTGTGAACAACTATGTTCCATGAAGCACTACGAAGATGACTACGATTCCATATATTTAAATATCTTATCCAAGTGGGGGAGAGCTTTATAACCTCTAAGGGATACGTGTATTATACTCTTGTCTTTCCCTGGGGAAAGGAATCTGAGAGTAGGAGAAATAAATTAAATATAATAGTATGATTCTTTTCCTTTACAACCATCAATTCCAAATTTGAGAAATTAAATTAAATTTACCAGTGCTGCGCTGCTCAATATTATCATAAAAATTATAAAATTTTCAAACCAGCTATGTTTAACAATTCTGTAGCAGGTTTTTCTAAAATTCCACCAAGTTCTGCCTGGAAACTTAGTGATATCCACTACACAACACCGGCAACATTCAACACAGCCTGAAAAGAGAAAGAACAGCATATTGGTTCCATGGAAAATGCGGAGACATGGAATCTAAAAGGTGTAAGACATCCTAAAATGAGCTTCTACAGACTATACAAAGAATGTCCTGTTCTACTTATGTGGTGATGCTGTGGCTGAAATGATCTAAAGCTAAAGAAAGGACAGAATTTGTAGGCCAAAATAATCTCTTTTAATAGAGCAACTCATACATGGAAAAAGCAGAGCAGCTGCCACTACTTCCATTTTAAAAAAATACTTCTATCTAAAAAAATTGCTTATTTTGTTTTCTGTATTCATTCTTTTTGTTTTGCAAAGAGGTATTACCATACTAGTGGTTTAGTAGGTTATTATTTTTACTGATTAATTCACTTGATTGCACTGCAGAGATGCTACAACTAGATTCTCTGTTCACTGCTTTTGCACCATAAACATGCTTCTTCATTTGTCTGTAAAGGCAGTGGGATCGAACCATGAGAGTCAATGGAGTCTAAGGAGCCGTTCAGGCAATCAAAGGTAGGTGTCCACATTGGGATGAGCTGTACAGCCCTCTGAATTCCATTAGCTGTAGTGACTGGATATTCATCCACTGTACTGGGAGCTCAGACAAAGTCAGCTGAAGTGCCGTTTAAGTTACCAGGTACTGACATACATATCTTAAATGGCCTCCAGCTGCCCCTTCAGAAGTGCTTTGAGTGCCTTTGCTCATGCAGACACCTACAGTCTGATGCCTCAATATAAGACTGAATCACACTCCAAAGACGGCATTTTGCTACCTACACACAGGTGTTTAGAACCGTTTTAGGCCTCTCTGGATATTCTACAGCTTCTGTTACAGTTCTGCCAGTTTCATGCAGTTGCCTTGCATACTCTCAGGCATCTGATACCGTACTAAATGCCTGCGTTCAGCCATCCCAACCCTGCTCCTATTCTGTGCTGGCTTCGGGTACATTTATTTGATTTTCATATTTATAAACAAGTGTCTCAGGCAAACCGTGTCCATCAATTTGTAAATACTCCAAAGAGATATCTTTGAATACTGGTTCATTTTGTGGCACCGCAACACATAAAAGGTTCTTACTTTCTCCAAAACAGTCCTTAGGTAAGTGCGACTTTTTAGGCTGGGAAAATATCTCCAGAAGAACATCTGGATCCACAGTGCTGGCTTCAGAATAGCTACCAGAATCACATTTCTGCACAGGAGAAGGGCAAAGAAGACAATTTATTTGCTTTCCATTAACAACGTTACCACATTTAACATAAACGAAACTTATCACCCACCCCCAAAAAAATCTGCAGTATATGAATTATCGTAACATTTCTGAACTACCAAAATAAAATTACAAATAATAGGACAGAAAAGGCTAATCCCTACTCTTTGTTTCTACAGCTTTAATTTGATAGGTTTCTTTGTTTCTTCTAGTCGACTACATTAGCCTTCCAGGAATGAAAATGTTTAGAAGAGCTTATATTATGCTACAACTTTACTTTACAGAAAACTGATCTCTTCATGCCAATCCAATTCTCTTTTCATTTTCAGAGATACAAACCATGCCTCAAAAGGCTTGAAGATGCGAAGGCCTAGCAGGAAAGAAATGTACGTATGGACTATGCATCTCAAAGAATTGTAGTTATTGGTAGGTAATGTACACACCTATAAAACTAAGGACAATAAGGAAAACAAGCATAAACAAAAGGAATAAAGCAATCTATCACCCATAAAGTGTAAGTGCCCCATATGACATGGAAAGGGAAGGTATGAGGACAGGGACAAGAACTGCCTCTGTGACAGCCGTGCTGCTCTACACTAACTTAAGGTTCTAGGGAATCTTCAACATAAGCAAAAACACAATTATTTAAATTCATGGGCATTTTAATGGTTTTAATATCAACTTTTTAATATAAATATCATTAATATAAATTAGAACATGGAGATGTTGTAGTGGGGCCACAGGAGGGTCACAAAGATGATCCGAGGGCTGGAGCACCTCTCCTATGAGGAAAGGCTGAGAGAGTTGGGGCTGTTCAGCCTGGAGAAGAGAAGGCTGCGGGGAGACCTTACAGCAGCCTGTCAATACCTGAAGGGGCCTATAGGAAAGATGGGGAAAATATTTTCAGCAGGGCTTGCAGTGATAGGACAAGGAGCAATGGCTTTAAACTTAGGGAGGGTAGATTTAGACTGGATATAAGGAACAAATTTTTTACCATGAGGACAGTGAAACACTGGAACAGATTGCCCAGAAATGTAGTAGAGGCCCCATCCCTGGAAACATTCAAGGTCAGGATGGACGGGACTCTGAGCAACCTGGTCAGATGCCCCTGCTCACTGCAGGGGGTTTGGGCTAGATGACCTCTGAAGGTCCCTTCCAACCCAAAGCATTCTATGATTCTATGATTCATTCTATGAACAAGCAAAACTTCTGGCAACTTTATCTAAAACCAGAAAATGCTAAAGTGGTTTGACTTTTGGAGGTAGTAATCCAGAAAACTGGTGAACTTCCATTTAATTTTCTGGGTCATTGGAGGAAAGTCACGATTATTCACCTTTTTTGATGTGGAACTATACTGTATTAGAATAAGCCAAGTTTCTAGACCAGAAAAAGCATGGTTATTTTTGGAACTGTTTCTAGAGAACAAATTTTTTGCATCCAAGGATGACAGCAATCAGAATTATCATCAAAAATGAATGGTATGTATCAGATATGTTTAAAGTAAGTGTTTCTTGATTAATTTCTGTTTACTTACTTTATACTAAATAACATATTAAGTTACACTGTTAACCATGGCTGTTTCTGAAAGACAAACCTCCACACTTTAAACTACTACTACCTCTAGAGAGATATACCATCTTCACAGGGATTATACTCGCTACTCTTTGGAAAACCTCAGCTCGTCCTGTTGTTGCTGAACGAGAGGACTGCTGTGATAGTTTTCATCTCTAGCATACTCCACAAGACGATAAAAGTTATAATTACCTCTTTTTGTTCTTTCTTTCGGTGTGTTTCTGGAAAACCACTTATACTTTCAGAAGTCCCAGAAATCTGACTGAAGCCACTTGAACTCTGGCGCTGCTCTCTATGTCTTAATCTGTTTCCCTGCATGAAATAATGCAAAACAGTTGATTTTCCACATTTTTCTTCCTGACAGTCATTCTTAAAAGTCAAAATTCTTTAATGGAATCTAAACCATCTACAAAATTTTGCATTTTTGTCTTTTTACAGGTAATTAAATGACATCTCTAAAAAGCATGTAAAAGAATGGTTTCTTCCTCAATTTCAAATACTATGGTCCTGTGGTCATGCTATGGACATGTACCATTCCTCAAGATCTACATTTAGCACCCTGATGGATTCCTGCATCCAGTTCACTATGTTCTGATCAACTGGATCAGTAGCAACCTTTGCAGCTGGACTCCAACGCTCTCAGGTCTCTAGTTACAGGCAGAAGAGCTAAGTGATCTGCATCAGCTCTTAGTACTTTCGCCACTATGAATTTCAAGCTATACCAGATTCCACTGCAGTGGTGAAAGAATTTCTGTCATCAAATGCTTATGGAAAATATATTTCAAACAGCCACAGATGATTCTAAGGTGACCAGCAATTACTGCTTCTTTGAGAACTTTCCAAAGATATTCCACTGACAATGTCTTCTCTTATGACCAAAAACATAGCAAATGGATCCTAGCAGTCCACCTAGACACTGAACATATGATAATCCATCTGAAAACAACGCCTGCTTTTGACTTTTCTGCCATGGCATAATAGTAGGTAACTGTACTTTGAATCCAAATACCTGTTCTGATAGATTTAAAACAGACAATCATAGAATCACAGGTTGGAAAAGACCTCTAAGATCATCAAGTCAACAAGTCAACCATCAACATGGTGATATCACAATCATAACACAACTGACACGCACAGAACACAATCTTTAACAAGCTAATCTAGGTACAGTATAGAATCATAGAATCATTAAGGTTGCAAAAGACCTCTAATATTATCAAGTCCAACTGTCAACTCATCACCACCATGCCTGTTAAACCACATTCCAAAGTGCCACATCTACACGCTTTCTGAACACCTGCAGGGATGGTGACTGCACAACTGCCCTGGGCAGCCTGTTCCAATGCTTGACCACTCTTTCAGTAAGAAATTTATCCTAATATCCAACCTAAACCTTCCCTGACACAACTTGAGACCATTAAAGTCATCAAAGCCTACCACCTGAGCTTGCTGCTCACACATTTGGATATGTTTTTTACAACCCTATATTGCCAGATACTTACACCGTCACTTTTACCCAAGAATAAAAAAAGCACAGTTGCAACATCTTAGAAAAGCTCATTCCTACTTCACAGTGGTAGCTGGAGAAATAAGTAGAAATGAATAAAAATACTTCAATAAAAATCATAAGCTACTCTAAGAGGCTTTCTGTCTTGCTTTATGTGAAGAATCTGCAAAACAGCTCATTCTGTTGTATAAGCCAGTTTCTATCGGCAATTTCTTCAGCAGAGTTCTGAGAAGCGTTAATATTCTTTTTCTTCACCTTCTGACAAAAGATTGCAGGGAAGGTATATTGCAGCCTGCTGCTTCTTATTACTATGCCTGTGAATAAGGCAGGCTTCTAAAAGACATCAGCTTGAGGTCCTTGTGCACTGAGCTGAGCTGAAACTGCTACTGGGTGTTTCATACACAGCTGCAGTACTGTCAATGGGCTAAAAGGTATCACCCTTACCTTCCACGGGCAAAAAAATTTATATAGGAATAAGAATTTCAGAGGACGATCCAATGATTCTGAACTAAAATCATTCATGCAGATGGATCATCGTACTCAAACCAGCATTCACATCCTTTCTAAGCAATCACACCACATATAACTAATGTAATGATGCTGTCACAAACAGAATTTCATTAAGACACATCACCCCCCTCAAAGGAAAATAATCGGGTAAAATTTAATTCTATTACAAGTATAACATATCATTAGAGAGAAGAAAAGAAAGCAAAAATAAGGAAAAAAAAAATCAAGAAAGCCCAACGGGAGAAAACATGAAGAGGAAAAGCTGGCAATGTGCAAGTATATGGACATGCAGCAAGGGACACTATTGAACGCAGTGAGGACACAGAGGGTTTAACTCAGTCGATTACCCTAAGCTGCTTTGTGTCTTTTAAGATACCTTGGGGTACCCAAGACATACACATGTCATAGTTAAATACTATGACATAGTTAAATACTAGCACAGGATCTACAGGAACCAGCAGACAACTTTTTGGAGGTGCAATTAGAAGCCATATGAGACAATCCAGTACTTCAAATGGCACTTGACATCTACGAGGCGAGTTGTATGTGGAATCTTGAGATTCTAAATGGAGTAATCTGTGTCTGACACCTAGTGTCATCTGACGTGTTTCTACTTACTCCTGGCCTCCAGACTCCCAAAAGAGCTTCTATAGCTCCTCTGTCTTATTTGTCCGTCCAATGTGGATGTGACAGACACCTGAAGTATCTCAAACATCCCTAAACTCCTATGTACAGGCAAATGAATTGCCCCATTATTGACTACCATGGCAGCATAAATGCCTCGCTCACATGCAAAAATCTATATTTAGGTATCTGCATTTAAGTGTCTAAGACTTTAGCTTAATCCTGCCCAACACAACAAAATCAAGAAATATAAAGAGGAGTCCAAAGTATCATAGATGTGAATAGGGGATTAAAAAAAAATTAAGAAATTATTTTTTAAGGTGAAGCTTTTATTTGCATTCCCTTTGGATTCCATGCAACTGAGAAATAACATATAAGCAACACAAGAGCCCTGCCTTCCAAAAATTCCAGGTGCCATCTATAAGGCAAAGGAGACAAAAAGAAAGAATGTCTGTCTTGATCAAACTTCATTTAGCAATTGTCAGCAATAAATGAAAACAAAACAGACAGATGCAGAATTATGGCTATCAGTGGCAAGAATGATGAGAAAGTAGATATTCAATAACTAAGACTATTTGGTAGCTCTTGTGTTTTGAAGCAAGTAGAAGAACAAAGTAAGTAAAATGGCAGAAATGACAGAAGGGATAACATTCACTGCTGAGTCTTCGAGTTTATATTTACAGATGCAAGTTACAATAATTTTTCAAATACTAGTATTCCTTACCGGTTTTCTGTATTTTATTTCTGTGCATGCACTGTATTCATCATCACCTTCATCGGCGTAAGTCTCTGCTACTGCAATGGGAACACAGGTACTAGGACTAGTTAAAAATTCTTCATATTTCCTTGTTATTGAGGAACTCTCTTCAGTATTGTAATACCCAATGTCAAAGCAATTGTTGTCTATATCCTTTCTGACATCTGTCATGGCATAGTTATTTTCCTCTGTGTCTTTGGTAGAAATTTTCACCAAAGTCTTCTTTCTGGATGTTGTTTTGGGGCTTCGTTTCATTATTTTGCCACAATGATCGCAAATTCTGTCTTTCACAGACTGCAGGCACTTATGAATCCGTGCAATGGCAATCTGACATTTAGTCTTTTGTCCGGTTTCCTCTTCTCCCACTGAGGAGTCAGTACTGAATGAACTCAGCAGCAAGGCAATGAATAGGTTGAGCACCTTAAAATAGTTAAAGTAAGTTGGAGACATTACAAGTAACAGAACAGACATTTCAGAAAACTCTCCTTAGATTAAAACAATCTCAATCTCGCTTTTATCAACCACTGCAATGATTTTTTTTTTACTATTATACTGGAATATGAATATAATATGATGTGGCTCCTTTTGAAAGGAAAGGCAGGAGAAAAAAAGAAAGAAGTGAGGGTTTGGGCATATCAAATACATTTTCGCATACTCTGATGTCCATAATGTATGAGGAGGTAGATATGTTGAAAACCAGCAGAAAAACATAACTTTTAATAACACCTCCATCAAAAAGGTTCTGGTATAGACCAACAAACCAAGCAGATGAAAAACATTTTGTCTTCCAGTATACATGCATTAGATCTAGTATATGTCACACAAAACAGAAAATCTGGGTACTGTAAACTTTTGATAATATAAGTTGGTAAGCATTAAAAGCACTGAACAGTTTTGTTATTTTATCCTAGCAACACAAAAGATCAAGAAATCAGACACTTAACTATTGAAAGCACTGCACTTCTACACTTTTCATAGAAGAAATAATTTTGTGTATTTTGCTCAGCAGCTACCTCTTATGTGAGAAAGTCAGGGGAAAAGGAAAAAAAGACTGAAGAAAAACACATATATTAAGTAACATCCAGAAAAGAGAATAGTGTGAATACTCTTCAAATGACAAAGTTTGCCTTGGAAAAAAAAAAGCCAGTATAATTGGATGCGTTCAGTAGGGACTGAAAAATGTTGAACTCACCACCAGGTTTCCTACCACGAGGACTAGCAAGAAAATGGGAAGACACAGCCCTTTTCCAGCCACTTCCATACATTCCCACATGGTTTCAATCCATTCTCCACATAATATTCGGAATATAATCAGGAAAGAATGACAAAAATCCTTCATATGCCAGCGTAAATTCTTATTGGTGCTTATTTTACTGTAATTAGTCTCATAACAATTGCCCAAAACCTGCTTTCCTACTACAGCAAAAATAAATACAGTGATAATCAAAACCAGAGTGAGGTTACCCAGAGCACCAACTGAGTTTATAATAATTTTCATAAGAGTATTTAAGGCTGGCCAGGACTTTGCCAATTTGAAGATCCTAAGCTGTAAGTAAACACAAGAGAACAATGTGAGTGGTGAATACTGCATAGGTAGCACAGCAAACATAAAAATCAGACCCAGCATTTATCATGCTGTCTTTACTTCAGTAACACCATCATATTTTCCCCCCCAAAGGAAGGTTTTTAATTGTTCTGGTCCAAAAGCATTGTGCTTAAGCTCAGATGGCTAATGTCACTGAGAACAGAGAACTGCCAAAGGAAGCTTTCAAATTGTTTGCACTAAGTTAGATACAAGCAGGTGTAAGTCTATTAGTATCAACAGCAGTAACAATAATAGTAATAATAATAAAGTGGCTTATAGGTACTCGGATGAGGCTCACGAAAGTCATTTTGGACTAAATCAAATGTAATAAGACAAGACTTGAAAAAAGAATTTTTTCTACCACTTGCCCAACAGACTAAAAATATGATCTGAAAAGCCAGATGGGATCTATTCTATGCACCCTCATGAGTGTAAAGGACATTTTTAGTCAAATTAGCATTCAGGGCTGTTAAAATCTCTCAGTCATGATACACAAGAAGAAACAGAATTCAACTGAATGTCTATGCGTGATTTCTCTGAAAAGCTACAAAGAATGTTAGAAATAATTAGTAAATCCAGCATTCTAAAAACACAGTAAGGACATAAGCAAAAAACTAACGTTATACATAGACATCTCAGAGCTATGCCTGCTTTTCCCTAAGATGGAGGAAAACCTTGAGGAGACCTCAAGGCTAAATCTAAGCCTTGAGGAAGGCTATGTTATTTTACAAATCTCAACTCAAAAGGAAAAGCTGTGAAGGAACCTTTGCTATCCTTACGCTCATGCAAACACTCAGATAGTATCTTTTCCTGATTGAAGATTTGAAATGTAGTTGAGCAGTGCCACTCTGCAGACCTAACAGGGAACCACTGAACTCTCTGCTAGATCAAATCTCCAAGGAGGTGCACTCTGCCAGAGGATTTGTAGTATCCAATATACACAATAAAATAAACATATTTAATATATTCTTTAATATTCATTTCATATTTGCTATAATTAAACGTTCATGTTAGCTTACTACATACTAACAAAGAGAACTGATTTAACAGATTTGCCAGTAAAACAATTTGAGGGTATTTCACTGTGATCTTTTACAAATCTAAATAACACATGTACTTTTAAAACAGAATAAAGAAATAATTACCAGCCTGAGAGATGACAGATTTGTTTGAAAGCTTATTAGGCCAATCATAACAACTACACTATCAAAAATATTCCATTTTTGCTGAAAATAGTTGTAAGGATCTAGAGCAATGATTTTCAAGATCATTTCTGCTGTAAAAATCAGAGTGAAGACCTGGAAAGAGGAAAAAGAAATTCAGAAAAAGTCACTGAAAAAGTATGTCTCCTTATGGGACTGTTCCAGCATAAATATGGGGTTGTAATTCCATATTCACTCTAACATAGGCCTAACTTACCTTGTCACTTACGTAAATCATGTGTTGGTAATTGGAATGCATGCCAGGGTGCTCCAGAGCCATGAATATGGTATTCACAACAATGCAAACCATGATTAAGAGATCAACAAACGGATCCAAAATTACCAATTTCACCTTCTCTTTCAGTACTCTCCAGAATGGACAACAATTCCAAATTAGATACTTTTGAGCAGAACGTTTCCATAATGAAGGGCATTTCAGTTTTGACTCTTGCAGTTCTAAACGACAAAGAGGGAAAGTGACACACGAATAACCTTATGTGGAAGTTCATAGTACGAAGGAAAAAACAGTCAGTCATAGAAAAGTTTGAAAAGAAATATCAATCTCACGGGAGCAGAATGGCATCATTGAAAAAAACTGTTTCACTCATTCTACACAAACTAATCACAGGCTAAAGGAAAACATCAACAAATATAATAATTACAGAAACAGGTGATATTATCCACCTCTTCATATTTTTATTATACTTTATATTTATATTTTTATTTTCACTTATTATTTTATACTTTATTTATACTTTTACTTTTATTATAGCCTTGTGGTACTCCACTTGTTACTTGCCTCCAGGCAGAATACAACCTGTTCACCAGACATTTCAAGCCCAAATATCCAACCATTTTTTTGACCAGCTGGTTGTCCAGCCACGCAGCCCATAACACCTAATTTGGATGAAAAAAATACTGTGGGAGACAGTGTTCAAAGCTTTGCTGAACTCAAGTTAACAAAAAAGTTGCAGGTGTGATTTACCCTTGATAATCGCAAGTTACAGTTGCAGTTCCATGAGATACAGAATATTTATTTTACTGAAACTTACATTTGATTGTAGCATAATTTTCCCTAGTGACTTTTAAAATTATGATGACTGTTTGTGACATTTTGATCTCTTAAATCAAGTTACACAATCACCATAGGAAAAACACTAAAGAATGACTTACGTAAATTATCTGTAATAACAGTGGCTGCACTCATCAACCTCTGTCTTCGAAAGGGATCACTAATAGAATCCACTGACAATTCGTAAGACAGCAGTATCTGCTTCTTTTGTTAGAAAGATAACAGAAGACAATGTAACAAGGGAACATGAAGCAATGGCAATATAAAAATTATGTTCTGCATAAGCTAAATATGCCTTTTTCAATACACACTGTAAGGAAGGTTTTCCTTGCTGAAAGAATGTAAAACAAAACAATCCAATATCATGTGTTCACCTGTGAAGGATATTTCATCAAAACCAGTAATATTTTTCAAGAAGTTGTTTCCTTCTGAAAATATTTAACAACAAGAATAATGACTTTATAGAAGCAGTACAGACTCCTTAACAGGGGAGCAAAGGAAAAAAATCATTCCATCTTCCCAGTGACTGATAAATAGAACATACAAAAAGAACACTGGTGATCAGTTTTAATAAATTATTGGCTATTTAACTATATATTTATTAAAAAGTTATTCAGTGAATCAAAATTATCAGTTTTCCCAGACCTATTAAGCCTGTCAAGATCTATGCTAATAGTGAACTGCCTAAAACTAGGAATGGGACTACTTTCGTGGCTGCAAACAACAGGTGAGACTCTGAGGCAGAGAAAAACAGAAAGAACAAAGATTCCAGTATCAGGGAGGACATAATAAGAGCTACCAGCTCACAGGGAGCTATTGACTGACCACATCATAAGGCACAGTACCTTAGTATACCCTTTCAGCACAACTCGATTTGCTTCATTTTCTTTTTGTGGGGAGGGTATACAAGTAAAGATATGTCATATTACTACTTCAAACTTCTACACTAATATGATTTTTATGAGCATATTCTATAAAACTGTTATTCAGGGAATGAAAGTGATATTCTTGGCATCAGGGGTTTAATAGTAATTATTTATTTTTGTCTCTGGTATTTTAATGACTTGAAAAGCTAAGCAAAACTTACCTGATAGAACTGTCACAGAACAGACATATAAAATTAATTTATAATACAGTGCTGCAATGTTCATTTATCTATCTGTACTTTTTCAGAACCTAAAAGACTCAGTTAGACTATTCTAATTACAACCCAGTAACCAATGCAACTTTTCCTTTCATTCCTTTCTGTAATATTTAGTGCCTCAGAGGAGAGAAAACTAGAAAGGTCTGTGTGTCAGCCTGACTAAAGTCCTCAGTCTTCTTGTTGAAATTCACATCTGTTCAGAAGCATTCAGAGCTAGTGTTTTTAGAAAGGTTAACAGCATTCATCAACACTGAACTGGTTACTGCTGCTCATCTATCTTTAGCTGAAGTAAATAACCGGCGACAACAAGTTCTTTGACAAATTGGGATTTAAAACAAGGATATGCACTAGACAAATAGTCCATTCAGGTTTTTATAGAACTCATCACGTTCTACCAAAGTGTTTCTACCCAATGTGCTTCTTCCTTTTTGACTTAGCATCTTCAGCATCTCTTTGAGATTAAAGTAGAGAGTACGTTGTTTGAAGAGTCCTCAGCTGCAGCAGAGCTAGTACCACCAGTAGTTGCCGTAACTTGGAACAAACTGTCATGTTTGTTGCACATTGTACTTATTTGAGTAATGGTAGAACTCCACATCACAGCAGCTCACCCTGCCTGGGTCATGCTCTCGGCCTTCCTTTTTTTCTTTTTTTTAAATACGAAATACCAACACTTCTAGGACAAAGTGAGAACTGTGATGTAGGGGAGTGAGAGAAAGTGAGTGCACAGGTGGAGAACTCTTATGATAAATAAATAGCTTCTTCTGCTGTCAAATGATCATCTGTACATGTCAGACGGCATAAGACTACAACAAGGATCTCATCCAGTCACAATTACCTGGAGCTGGGTCTGGTGACAGTGTTCCTTTTAAGTACAGCAGAACCAAACTAGGTCACAAAATGGTGTATCATTGTTAACACAGCAAGGGAAACATTAACGACACTCTGTAAGAAGCAAATACTATACTAAAGGAGACGACAGATGGCAGTTGCTGCCAAGTGGATGATTCTGACTCCTTTGGCTCAGACACATAATTTAATATAGCTAGGATCATGGAATTCAGAAGAAATTTCAACCATGCTGGCTGCCAGAATGAAAGCCTAATCAATTTTAGCTAGGATGCCACGTCTGATAAAAACTCCCCTACATGGACATTTTTGAAAAGGAAGGAAGTTGAGCCATTACTCCTTTCCTAAACTGGAAAGTTTCAATTTTCTATGAGATGGGTGGGAACAATTCTGATGTTCTCCCAGAAGCAAGAGCGAATCTGCCACAAGATGGAATAGACTATCGTTGGGGGCGGGATGGGGGGAAGGTGGAGGGTCATAGAAAATGTGTTGGGAGACAGAGGGGTGAGGGATAATATAAAAATGAACAGTGTAAGTTTAAGTGATGATTTCCAGCTTTCCACATCTAGAGACCCTACTCAATTATGGTAAATGATAAGCAAAGAAATGGAAGGAAGAAACACATCTGAGAAGGTGAATGAAGACTGTTTTGAAATTCCTGCCTGCATGATCAAAGGCGTGGCTGGGAACGAGAGTTTCAATCAAGGTATTATTTGGACATAAACAACTACTTCTGCACCATCTGTTTTTCCAGTGGACCCTATTTGGTGTAACTCACAAGCCTGTACTGAGATTGGCTGTTGCTGAACCAGGATAAGGGCATTAAAAGATTTCTTTTCAGATATTGTTGAAAATAACTCAGCAATATGAATAACTGCCTGAGAATTATTTCAGAAGATTCAGCTCAAGATTAAAATGCCTAAATATAGGCACCCAAATGTGGATGTCTGCATAGAGCCAGAGAAAAACTAAAGTTGGGAAGGTCCTTTAGAAGTCCTTCCACTCCATCACTCAAAGCAGGGCAAACTTCAACTGCAGGGCCTTTTCCAGCTATGTTCTGATTATCTCCAAAGACGAAGATCCAAAAATTTCTTGGGATGATCTGTTCTAATGTTTATCCTCTGTCACTGTGACTTTTTTTTTCCCCCTTAATAACTAATCACAATTTTCGTTGTTGCAAATTGTTCCCCTTAACTTTCCATTGTATATCTGTAGAAAGATCTTGGCTCCTTCCTCTTTATATACTCCCATTAGATATTAGTAGACAGCAAAAATCAGATTATTCCCTTTCCCTTTTCTCCTTCAGGCTGAACAAACCCAACTTCTCCATCCCTCCTCACATATCATGTGCTACAGCCCTTTAATCATCTTGGCGGCTTCCACTGGCTTTGTGTGATATCTCAACATAATCCTTCTACTGGAGAGCTCAAAACTTGACAAAATAGCCCAGGTGCAGTCACACACGCACTGGTCATGCCAAGTGAATATACACACATGGACTAAATATTGAAAAGGTAACAAATCCCTAGTCTACATGGACGCTGGACCATAGGTAACATGATAGTAAGGACTGCCCATGAGAGATACGGTATTTTGCCAGTGTCAAATGTACTGTGAAAAAACACCAAGGTTAAGCTAAGTAAGAATTACAAGTCTTAATAGCAGTTTCTTAATGAATTTAGAAAGGAGTGACGAGCAGGGGGATCTTTTCCAAAGCCAGAAGTCACTGCTGTAATCAGGATATGAAACAGCACATGTGGGATTCAGTCTAACGTTCAGACATCTGCATTTAATTTGTCCATGTGCACAGTGCATCTGAAATCCCATTATAATCAATGCACTTTTTTTTATAAGTTTGATTCACTTAAACATAAGTGTCTGAAGCCATCTGAGATGGTCTGTTGAGACATTTGGTATCTATCTCAGACATCCAAAGTCTCAGACTAAGCAGACATGACACATCATGTCTGTAACCTTCTGTAGAGTAGGTGGAGGCCAAGTAAGACACTCTAAAAATCCTCTAATGCCACTAGGTATCATTTTGTGACCCAAAAAATTAAATCTCCATTCAACTCTGGGAGTTTAGAACCTAAATCAATTATAGACATCTGCAAACAAAAACCTGGAGCACAATCCAGTTGCCTAAATCTAGGAATTTAGTAACATCTGAGATGCCATAATGTATTTAAGATATCAACACAGTGCTGGAAGATGTGTCACAGACACCAAAGATATCCAGGATATCCAATCTGTCCAAGAACATCCAAAATGGCATTAGACGCTTACAGTTAGACAGGAGAATCACGCCCCTAACATTAGAAGTCTTCGTACTGAACTAAATCCAACCCTAAGCATTTAGGCCAGAGAATTCGCTGTGTGTACAAAAAAAAGGAAGGTTAGATCATTAGGGAAATTCGAAAACTTACAGCATTTGATCTGGTTGTTTATGCAGCACAACAGAGATGCCAACAGATCTTACCACAGTGGCAAGTGCGGAGGGCTACAATGTGTCATAAGTATGCTACTGGCAGCCACTTTCCTTTCACGTCCATATAGTGTTGTAGCCCTCTGGTCCCAAAATCTAACTTTCAGATTGCTTTAAAAAACAAGTCAATCCAATGCATGCAAGAAGGGCGGGGGGCGGGGGGGGAGGCGAGGAATTGCAAAGGAAGAAGGCTTTGCTGCTCATCAAATTGTCATACCACATGCAAGTGTAACGAATATATCTTCTATTTCAAATACATACAAGTTTCTTGTGGCAGTGACCAGGCTGTGAATGAAATATATCCTCTTTGCCATGATCACCTATAATTAAGCTTTGACTTAAATTAGGGGTTTTTTTCTCATTCTCTTTTTCTTTCAAACTTTTCAGGTCAGCAACTGACATTTCAGGTCTGACATTCATGGCCGCATTACTCTCTCCAGCAGCCAACATCTGTAAAAGAAACAGCAAAAAGTCGGTCTGTTAATAGAAGGCAAATGGACCCGGATCATATACCGTTTAATCATTAGGCTATCTGAATGCTTTGCAATAATAATTCTTACCTTTCAAATGTTAAATTACTACAAAGAGTTATGAATAACACAAAATGTTATTCATAATACTGCAAGATATAGCAGGGTTACTTATTAGCTACTAAAATTAAAGTCTGTCCTCGCCACTTTAGACATTGTATTTTGTATCTGAATTACAGAATATCAAGGTGTATGCTTTTACTCTCCTTTTCTTGCTTTGGAAAGGACCTTGAGCCCAAAGACAACAGAAGACTAAGGGCTCAAACTAAATTCTAAAATGTTAAACCTTTCTTAACCACTAATCTCATTGAAAGAAAAACAGAAAAAGCCTAAGTAAAGCTTGGCAAGCTAGAATTTCAGACTGAGAAATATCACAGGCCTGTTGACATCTGTAGAGGAGGAATTTGGTAAACCGGTGATGCCTTTCATTCAATGATGAAATTGGATAGTTGCTACAGAATATTTGTATGTCCTCTTACAAGTCTGACTTCTCTGATTGTTAGCAGTAAATCAGAGGTATCTTTTATAAAAAGCTAGAAGATAAAATATCTTACAGTAACTTTCAGTTTATCTTGTTGCCTCAGCTCAGAGCTCCACTTCTCAGGAATAAAATAAAAACAACAAGATGATCTCCAGTCCCCTACAGGCTAAAGAATGAATGAATCTAGGCAATACTGTGCCAAGAGGAAACACTGTAGAAATCTGTTGTATGTCTATTAGCTCTTCAAACTGACAGCAAAGATACTAACATAGTCTCTGCATGCCCTTCTACATTAATATGGAACTAACGCCATTAGCCTGGCTAATTCCTCCTCTTGCCAACTAGTAGGCCTTCTGTATGCAATCACTCAAAAAGAGGCATGACACCCCTTAAACAGCTCAGTGCAGTGGCTCTCTGAAAGCTTGCATTTTCAATGAATCCTGAAATCTATCGGCAGCAGAACTTCCATTCTCAGGGAACTGTAGAAAAGACTACTTTTCTTATGGATGCAAATTTCTCCACTCGTCCTGCCCTCATCAGACTGCGCAGTAATAGCAAGCAGGAATATCCAGAGAAAGGACTTTTTGTACACAGCAGTAGTGGTAGTGTACAAGGATGGGACAAACCACAAAGCACAGGCACCTATGCAATACCATAAAAGCTATATACTTGCCAGCAAGCCATTCCTATACAATGTCAGGTCTTCAAATCCTAAAACTTAGTATGATTCAACTTGGACTCGTGCTGTTTGTTTGTATCATGGAAATGTCTACAGATATTTCGATATATATATACTTACATGTGTATTTATAAAGAGATAGAGACAAAAAGAAATTAAGAGAAAGTACTGTAAGAAGTACATTTATTTAAAAACCTTATTTCCCTAATTCACAAACAGAAGAAAACAAAAGGAACCACATGTTACATATTCTATATAATAATTTACAAACCTGTTCTTTCTCTAGAATTTGTCTGGCATCCTGAATTAATTTTTCCTTTGCTGCTGTTTCAGCAAGAGTAGCTCTATTTTGCTCTTCATATGCCATGGTTACTACAGCCAAGATCAGATTGAAGAGATAAAATGAGCACAAAAAGATGACCCCCATAAAAAATAAAATGTAGTTCTTTCCAGATGTACGGATAGTCTGCGAGAAAAAGGCAAAGGTTGCAATAAATTCTTAAAAACACATTTACAATAGAATTTCAAGCTAACTTTAAACCATTAAATTTCCTATAGAATATAAATGTCAACATACTGCACTGTTTTCTTTAAACAACAGTAGGATCTACCTCCGGTCTAAGTCACACAGAAAGTCTAGAATTGCGTCTAGTTAGGAGTTCTCCTGGCCTTCAAGTACATAAATTTAGCTCTTAACAACTTCTCTGTGATCACACAATATTTTCCCTTTATGTAACAGATGATAAAACATTTATAATGATGCCATGTATTGCAGAGAAGAATTAACAAAATCCATTCTTAAAATTAAATTAAATATTTCCCAGAAAATTGGGCAAATGATCATTAGAGTTTAAGTCATGAGAAGACAAATTCAGCTGTAAAGAGATATATAGGTGACTACAGAAGAAATTAATAAACTCAGTAAAAAGGATGAAAGCTAGGATTATCTCAGTAACCATGAAAGATGCTATAATTAGTGAATCAGAGGCAATATTTAGACTGATACCTTATTCTCACATTTTTTAAATGGCAACAGAGGGGACAGTTCAAAGTTAAGCTCTGAGACATTAAAAACTCAAAAACACGTGACCTCCAAATGGCAAAACAAGGATGTATCCACTTAAAAAACCTCAGTTAATAAAGGTTGCTGGGAAAAAGCTGAGGTGGACTACATGAAAGTTGTAGAGCAAGGAAGACGATAACTGCCTTCAAGAGAAGGCACTGCATAGATGTAAGGGTTCCAGAGATTTCTCTACATGCAATTTTTGTATTATTTTTGTCAAAAAACACAATTTAAAAGTTATATTCATCTCTCTGAATCAAAACATAAAGGCTTCAATTTTTTTTAGCACCAGTTGTCAAAAAATCTGAAATGTAAGTGTGTATGTTGAGCCAAAAGGTTTGGTGAGGAGTCAGGACTTAGAAGCAAGAGAAACTGAGTATGTAACCAGTGGTCGTATCCCCTGCAGCAGCAGCGAGCTCACCAGCGGGATCTGCTACGCACCCCAATCCTTTGGTAGTTACATATTGACATTTAACTATTAATCACCGACCCGAGTGTGTTCTCCAACAAAACCATGAGCATTCACAGCAGGATTGCTCCCATCCAACGTCACTTGCACAAAGTGTTACAACTTAGTCACTTGAAGCTACTGCCTTAATATTCATGTCGATTTTAACAGAAATTTGGTATCAGTAATGTTAAAACATGCGCAGATTTTTCTAGCAGATATAAAGCTCTAAACTGCATGTCTAAAGTCATTCTAGCAGATAATAAAAGTACCTACCTGTCTGTAGAGACGCTCCCAGTTATCCTGTGTCATCAGACGGAATAAAGAAAGGAAGGCCCAGCCAAAATGATCAAAACTTGTATAACCAAAGTCAGGATTCTTCCCAAACCTCACGCAGCTATAGTTTTCTGGGCACTCATTGCTAACCACAAAAGAAATGTTAAACAATACTTACTTGCAGCATTAAATTGTACTTGAAAGCATCCAGTACACATCAAATATAAATTTGTTTCGTCTATCCAAAAGTCTGTTTCATTATTCACCAATATAATTCTGCTGGAAGGGCTGATCTATATCAGAAAACCTTAGAAAGCCATTTGCCTAGTCAAACAAATTAGACAGAAGCTGTAGTTCTGTCTAGTTTCTGACTAGACAGAAACTCTCCACTGATGTACGATGCATTCAAACAAATACATAGAGTGGGGAAAAAATGGAAATATGTTTACATTTAAAGAATTCACCAAGATGAGGAGATGAGAGTTTGTTCATATCTCACAACTCTTTACTGATCTGTTCCCCTCCTCCTTTCTATCATTCCACATTACCACTGTATTACCAGTGGTTAGCAACAAAGAACATATATAATTGTTTGCATCCTAGTACTTTACTTCATGCTTTTTCTGATGTGAAATATCTGGGTTTTAACTTAATAACACACACACACACATATTTCACCCTCCTGAAAAATCATCACCGTTCCTTTAGGCCAAAAATAAAACCACAGTACATCTGGAGGGGGGAAAAAAGAAAGTACTAAAACCGTTCTGTTCACTTACTGAGAACCTGAACTGTACCCACAGAGCAGTATTTCAGGAGAATTATTCATTCTGGCGCAGATATCTAATAAAAAAGTTCAAGGAATTATAAAATCAGAAGTTGTCGGTTCCTACCACACTGACATTAAACCATACATTACTGCACTTTACAAAACAGCTGATGGACCAAATCTCCATGAAGGGTTCCTTTCACAGAAAAGGGTGTATAGCGCTGTTTCTCAGCAGATCTATCCCTACATCAATTTAAAGAAAAAAAATTAACTGCATAACTCACAATGTAAGATTCTATTTGATCTATTGTAAAAATGAGAATCTCTGTGAGAAGTAGACAAAATCCCTGAACAACATAGCTTCAGTGATGGAAAAAATCATTCTTTGTGCAGTACCCCTAAAATTAGCAACCTTGTGCAATGTGCGTAGGTAAAGAAGCAAATGCTTACAGAAAACTCAGTTCCTCCTGTTCCACAGACTGCTAATCTCTCTCCAAATCCCACATTCACTAATCTCACATTCAGTTGTCCCAGAGACTTCATATTACTACTTGTGCAAATGTAAGGATATGCCCTCTTGTGAGAAATACATGCAACTATATTTTAACATCTCCGTGAAAAAACAAGGCATACATAGGAAGATACACAGATTATGTAAAGGGAAAAAAGAATTAAAATTACCTTCACTATTTGGTACATATATCTTCGCTTCCTTACATAATGCGTCATTGTATGTAGTATTATTGAGGACACATTTGGATTTTAAATTGCCCATAAAAAGCTGGAGGCCTATTAGAGCAAATATACTCAAGCAGAAAACAGTCAAGATCATCACATCAGTAAGTTTCCTAACAGATTCAATAAGTGAATTTACGATGACTTTCAGACCTAGAAAAATAAGATTCAATAATATGCAAAATTATAAGAGGAATGCAGTAGTGTTCCCATACAACAATATACAACAGTTGCAAGCACGTTAAAAACAATCAGTGTTAATGGCTTTGTAACTTCAGAGTACTAAAAGAGGTAAAATAAAGCATAGGAGTGAGTAAAGTGTTTTTACTTAAATTTCCTAAACATAAATTATTTGGCTTTTAGTTCCTTCTAACACTAATTCTGCTAACAAGAAAACTGTAAATAAAGATGCCATCTGAACGAACTCTTACTAACATTAATGAATATGGACAGATTTCTGTGCTTGATTAACATTAACCAAACACTTCACAGTGTGCTAAATCTACATGACAATAAAGGATAGCTTCTGCCGACCTCAAGGAATTCTGTCTTAGAAGACAATGCCTTACAGATGTCATCAGTTTAAAAGCAAAAGAACATTTATGACACCAGGAAGGGAATAAATGCATGTTGGTGACCACCCAGCAGGAAACTAGCTTGGCAGAAAAGGACCTGGGGTTCTGGCGGACACTAAGATGAACATCAGCCAGCAACACACCCTTGCCACAAAGACGGAAAATGGTATCCTGCACTGCATTAGGCAAAGCATGGCCAGCAGGTCAGCAGAAGTGATCCTTCCCCTCTGCTCAGCACTGGTGGGGCCACATCTGGAACACTGCATCCAGTTCTGGGCTCCCCAGTACAAAACAGACACGGGCATAGTGGAGAGAGTCCAGCAAAGGGCCACAAAGATGATCAAGGGAGTGGAGCACCTGTCCCATGAGGAAAGATTGAGAGATCTGGGACTGTTCAGCCTGGAGAAGAGAAGGCTCAGGGACGATCTCATCAATGTATACAAACAGCTGCAGGGAGGGTGCAAAGAGGACGGAGCCAGACTCTTTTCAGTGGTGCCCAGTGACAGGAACAGAGGCCACGGGCACAAACTGAAACACAGGAGGTTCCCTCTGAACATCAGGAAACACTTTTCTACTGTGAGGGTGATCGAGCAGTGGCACAGGTTGCGCTGTGGAGTCTCCATACTCAAGAGATATTCAAAAGCTGTCTGGACACGGTCCTGGGCAACCGGCTCTCAGTGGCCCTGCTTGGAACAGGGGGGCTGGACCAGCTGACCTCCAGAGGTTCTTTCCAACCTCATCCATTCTCTGATTCTGTGAAAATGGGTTATATATAAACTGAAGACCAATATTCTGGCAGAATAACTGAATTTGAAATATGACACGGGCAGAGAGTGGTATCCAGGATTTTCTTTGAAGTCTTTCATAATAAAAAAAGAAAGTTACATTTAATCTGTTCTCCACAGTAAATACAAAAGAAAAAGTATTGATAGATGGTTTTGACATTAAAAATTAAACACGTCATATGTTTAATTCCTGTTATAATTCCATAGCAAAATAAAAAATATATTTGTAATCACATAGAAATGGTAAAGTTACTATATATTATGACAATGGGATATATAGTCATTTATAGATTTTCAAACAAGCTTTTGCAGTTAGATTCTGAAATCCATTCTTTGGTAACCTAAGCAGTGACATGACTTACAAAAACATCAAATATCTGGACTGCATATGCAAAATACTATTGATGAAAGTATTACGCTCAATACAGATAGCGACTGTGGTCAGTAATCAAACAAAGCTCTGAAATATTGTGAAGTCAGCATTCTGGGATATGAACCACAAAAGATTAAGCTAATGAAGTATAACATGAAACCAGAAATATTGCGGTATAGCCTCGTTATGTTAAGATAATGTATTGAATAGGGTGTGCTGCTCAGGAAAGACAAAAGACAAAGGCACTGAGCTAAGTAAAGTTGAACACTAGTAATGGGATAGAAAAAGGAGAAAATAAAAAAAATTGCCTGCATCACATTTTGAGGAAAGATGATAAAAAGTACTCTGTGAGGATGCCACTGAGAGTTGCCACAGACTGCAAAACAGTCGCACCTTGGGATCCCATTAACCATCACAAAAAGCGACCAGAATACTGAAGACAAGAACAGGAGAGGAATTAGAAATATCATACTGATGAAGCTGAGAGAAAATTAGCAAGATGTGCTGTTCCTTACCTGGTATTACTGAAATAGCTTTCAAAGTCCTCAGTACTCTGAAAGTTCGAAGAGCTGAAATCTTGCCCGTGCCTTTAGACAGAGTAATATATCTATAAAATTAAACCACCATGTAACTGAACGACAAAGGTCTAGATTTTCAGAGCACGTGCACACTGAGCACACAGTAGCAAATAATTTACAGAAAATAAATAGGTCAAACATGTCCTATACACCTAGTAGGTGTCTAAATTTAGGAATATAAGTCCATTTCTAGGTACTGATATAAAATAATGAGACTTTTGAATACTGCCTCTGGAAAGAAACACTGCAAGTTTTTACTTAGTGTGGATTTGGATACTTAGATTTTGAAGTGGTTATCCATAAAAAAGTCAAATAAATATAAAATCTTCAATATCCTAATCACACCCTCGCATACAGAGGCTCATCTGATTCAGACCACATGCAAGTACAGGTTGCAGCTATCTTAAAACTACACAACATATGCTTTAGAAGAACGTTGAGCAAAACTAGGTTTACAGTATGTTAATTCTATACTGCATCGCTCTCTAACTTTTATTTAACAGTCATCTATGAACCTAGTGAACCTAGCGAAACTAGTTTCAATTTAACCATTTCAACAATTTGAAAATTTCCAAAAATGAGGATTTTGAGAGTTGCATATTCTATACAGCACTTTATCATTAACAGGTTACCTCATATTTTATAAGACTTCTTTCACATCAGAATGAACATGAACTGTGACTCATCTTATGGCAAGGTTATAAATGGTAACAGAATTCCGTAACATATTAAGTCTCAATAACAGAATTGGAGAAACATTGCTTAGAAGTGACCTTTGGAGGTGACCTAGGCAACCTCCCACTCAAAGCATGACTTATGTCAGCTATCGAGCAGATCACTTTGGCTTTGCCTAGGCTGTAAGATTAAACAGCTCTCAAGTGTCTTAAGTAATAACTGTACTTGAGCTCACTGCTGAGCTAATTTCCAAACACTTTCATTTATTGCATGATAGGATCGAAAAACCCCAGGAGATAGTATATTGCAAAGTGTTTATATCTGCTTGAACACGAATTAGGAGTATGGGTAGGGAAGTAGGACCATAAAATGAAATTGTTCATACAACTGTCAGACTACTTGATAGTTGCTGATGCTCCTTAGTGGTTTATAGATTACCCATAAGAAATCTTTGTTCATATACATATGTACGGGTGTGACGACATCTAAGTACTCAACCTATTTACAAACAAGGGAAAACCAGGCAGGGATCTGATAGCTGATAACAGCCTTTGCTACAGGGCCCCTGAGATGGTGACGTTTAAGACCCTGAGAGAATTAAGCAAGATGAATAGCAGAATAAAAATCTTGGGACTTTAGGATAGCAGATTTCAGCATGTTCAGTGACCTGAAACTGTCCCAAAGGCAAAAGTGGCCCCCAAAACAGCTGGCTGATCTTTATGGGTATTTTCTTCAAAGCACAGGAACGATGCAGTCTACTCTGTAGAAAGTCAAGTGGATGTGGCAGAAAACCAGCCTGTCTGAACAGGGAGCTGCTGAGTAATCTCCTATTCAAAAAGAATTGTGCAGGAGGTACAAGCAGAGGTAGCTCTGGGAAGGGACGCTAACACATTGTCAAGCATGCAGGGATGAAGCAAGGAAAGACAAAGTTCAGCTGAAGCTGGACCTAGCAAGGGGTGCAAAGGGCAACAAGAAGGGCTACTTTCAGTGCATCAGCAGTGAAAAGATGACTAAGGAAACTGTGGACCTGTTGTTCAAGGAGGCAGGCAACCTAGTGACAAAGGACATGCAAAGGCTGGAACTACTCAGCACTGCCTTGATTTGGTTTCTACCAGTGCAGTCTGCTCTCAGGCCTCCCAGGTCCCTGCGCCTAGTGTCAAAATTTGTGGAAGCGAAATATTATCCATGCAGCTGTGTGCTGTGATCAAAGGGACAAAGCTCAGCTGGCAGCTGGTTACTAGTAGCATCTCTCATGGGTCAGTCCTGGGGCCAATACTGTTTAATGATTTTATTAATATCCTGAAGAATGGAACAGAGTTTGCCTTCAACGAGTTCACAAATACTAAGCTGGGAGGGGGGGGAGCAGTGAATATACCAGGTGGTGAGGCTGCCATCTGACAATTTCATTTGGTGCCCTAGGACTCATTGTAGGAGAAAAAAAGAAATTATTCATGCTCTTTTTGGCTCTGTGCCACACACTTCAACCATGTTCATGCTCTGTACTTTTTTCATAAGAGTTCTACTCTATTTGGTTTCTTATTATGTGGAATAGAAGATATGCATCTTCTCTGTATCTATTTTAATTCTGTCATCTTTTGAGATGTCAGGAGCAGAACTACTCGTAGTCCTGAAGAAAAATACAGGCCATACAGTGAAATAATGACGTGTTCTGTTTCTTTCTTTATTTCTTAACCACAGTGTCCTCATTTTCTATTTCCTTTTTGGACCATGACTGCATGCTGGAGTGGTGTTTTTGCAAGACTGTCTATTTTAATTCCATCTCCCCAACAAGTGCAAGCTATTTCAGAGCCCATAACTGAATGCAAAGCCAGGTCTCTTTTTCCTTGAGCATCACTTTACGTTCTTGGGATTTCATCTGCTGTTTACCACTATGTCATTTGACACCTTGTGACCCACTTTGGATCCTTCTCAAATGAGTTTCATCTGATCCAGAGTACAACCAAGAGAATACAAAGAGGCATGATTGATTTCAGCTGTCTTTGCAATCACTTCTTAGCAAAATCTAAATATGTACCAAATGGAGAACAATCAAACAATTCTAAACTGAGCTTTACATTTAGGTCTTGCTTTAAGGTCTATGACTATTCTTCTCTTTGCAGATATGCAAAGAGTGATTCAATCACAGCAGCTCTTAAGCAGGTAGGATGCCAACCACTCTACAGAACTTCAGCAATATCAAGTAGCATTTTATCTGCGTGTTTGTCCCTTGAGTGTAAAAGAACAACTGAGTTTTACTTACGTTATGACCATAACGAAAAGATCTAAGCAGTTCCATGGATCTCGAAGAAAGGTAAATTCATTCCAGATAAGACCTCTTGCTAACAGTGCTACTAATAGTTCACCAGTATATATGCCAGTAAAAAGATATCTGAGGAGGAAAGTGTATATTAAAGTTACAGAAATAAAAATACTAATGAGATGATTGAGACACTTTCAGGCACATTTCTAACTTTTCTATGATTTAGTCACTGGATGGAGATGAAGGTAGAAAATGTGAAGTAAAATAGACAGGTTATATTACTTTCAGAAACATCATGGGTATAAGAAGATGCCTTCCTGAATTTTAGTACCATTTCCATGTAAATCTATAATCACTAATGTTCATATCAGCATACCACACTATTTCTGGATGAAGGATAGCTCACATTTCCTTATGAAAAATATTTAAGACTGTGTTTATGTTCTAAAACAGGCTGGAAAATTTCAAAGTCTCAACATTTTGGCAGAATGATAACAGCAAAACTTCTTTTAGCCTGTAAAGTTGCACATTTTATACATTTATTCTGATAAATACTCTGTAACTGAAAGAAATCCTACATAAAATTAACCTATCATTATCATGATGCTTACCTCAAAATAAGAGGAATTAAAATTATAGGACCGCTGAGGCCCCAGGCATATTTTCAAGATTTAATTCCAGAACATTAACTCAAGCTACACTGGATACAGTGCACAATTACAAAAGGTAACAAGACATTATAAATAGATGGCTTCCAAACACGAAGAAGTGAACTAAGGGTCTACCCAGGAAACAGCAAGAAAGAATGGAATGAATATTTATCCCTTTATACTTTTTGCATGAGCCGGCCATAACAGATATTTGGGTTATTGCCTTAGAATGAGAGATCTTAAGTTAGAATCCTGCTGCACAGCCTCTCTAAAAGGCTTAATCCTTAAAAGGAAAAATGGAGCAATCTTCTATGTACACTAGATGGCAAAATTAGCCAACGCAGAGGAAAGGGCATATGATGTAAGCCTCTAACAAAAGGCACTGAAGCTCTGAAGACTGTGTGATATAATAATAATAATCCTAAACCTTCCTCAGATGTCTGAGAATTTTTAAGCCCCAGAATTAAATCATCACATTATTTAAATTTTTCAGTACCACATGTTAGTATCCTTAGCAAAAGAGTGCACAAATGGCAGCTGAGATACTTACTCAGTCCAGGTGAGTGCTTCTGGAAGCTTATTCACAGCCATGGAAACACAATTGAGGACCACAGTACATTGAATAAAGCTAACAAATAACGTGAATAGTAAGTTATGGAAAAAGTGCTACATTGTAAAGCAATGAATTTCAGAAAAGTTGCTGATTTACACATAAAAATACATACAGATACTCAAATAATTACTTTGGTTTTGAATATGCTCAGAATTTTTCTTGTGTTTTCCACAGAAACTGATGTTAGATCAAACTTCTGTTCAGCTGGGTAAACTTCATGACTTAAAAAACCCAGTGAATTATCTCCACGTGGAGATAGTCTTGGAAGTTAGTACATTAGTGGGGCATAATATGTTTGGCAGAAAAGATGATGAACATAAATAAATGAAACAAATCTGAGTCCTCTGCTGTCTACTGTTATTTGAAACTTTAGAAACCTCCATTTCTTTCCAGCAGGAGCATGGAATAGAGAGAAATGGGCCACAACCTGACAATAACTAAGGTTTTTAAGCCTAGGAAAACCAGGTGAAAAAACTTAACTATCAATAACCAGTGTTCTTGGAAAATGGGAGTGCATATACACATTCCTACACGAGATACCTATGCTCTGCAATGAGTTCAGAAAACTTTCTCATTTTATGTGCCAGGCAATGAAAACATACATAAGGAGAAAATATCCTTTCATGAAAGTTCACCTGTCACCTAATAGAAGTATGGGGTTTTTTTTTAAACAAACATTGGTCTTGAATTTATGGTTTATTTGAAACTGAACAGAAAATTTGGTAATCTCTAACAGCATGAATACATATTCAAAGTCAGACATAAGTTCCCACAAAAGGACCTATTTCTACAAAATAATAATTCTAACTGAAAAGAGATGTCTGGCAGAAAGAGCAGAAACTACTCAGCCTATGGTTTTGCACCTGCGATCCTTCACATTTTTACATTCTTCAAACTACTGTTATATTTTTGCAAAAATATAAAAAATGGGCACTCTTCAGAACTTCCTAAACTTGAGTGTGAAATACATTTCTTAGGATAACATCAGACTCTTTCAAAAAAGCATTGCCTTAAATCACATCCTTCATGTTTTAATAACTAGGGAGTCACTGGTTTGGTTTGGCGTTTTTGTTTGGGTTTCTTTTTTTTTAATTCAAGCTTGCCACTCCAGTGGAGATTTACAAAAAGTTTACAAAAAGCTGCTAAAAATACAGCAGCCTCTAAACGAAAATTTGACTTTAAATATGAACTTTTTGACATTTTTACTTGTACCAACACCATGTAAATATCCTAGCTGTTGTAAAACAAGACTCAGTACAACTTTTTAAAAATCTATCACAGCCACATGAGCTTACATTTATCTTAATATGAACAAAACAACAGAAAGCAGTACAGTATATTTAAAAATAGAAATAATGGAAACCAATAAAAGGATATGAATGGATCAGAATATGAATTGCTGCTTTTCTGACTGGATTAAAAGGACCAACTATACACAAGGCAGGTGTGGCAGTAAACCGGAAAATAGTCCTCTCTTTATTTACCACCATAAAAGTCTATTAAAAAAAAAGATTCATATTATACGAAATATTTCAATAAAATAAACTTTTCCCCAAAAAATTAAATATTTAGGTTTTCAAATCTGGATCTTGAACTATACTTAACTACAATTATAAGTAAAGCTTTCCTGTATTCTTACTTGGAGCTGTGACCTGATGATACTACATTTTGAAACAAAGCCAGGAGCTATAGAGAAGTTCATTCTTGCCTGTCAGTAAGAAGTAGTAATGGGAGTGAATCTGAAGAGCAAGGGATCATATTCACTTAGTAAAAGTAATTAAAGGATACTATTCTGGGACTGCAACAATCGTGTTAATCATACTCAAAGTACCTTACTCTTGGACAGTTTTATAGGCTACAAAAGATTATTTACAAAATACATATTGTGTAGGACCACCAGAATCCAGCCCAGTCAAAGCAAAAATTTTAATTTTGAAATATCTCTACATTATCAAATAACACTGTAAATTCCCTCTAAGATACCTTAAGGTCCATGCAGCTCAGTACTGTTGTCACATGAAGTAAAAATGAAATCTCTTTAATTATTAATTTAATTATTAAAAACACAGTCCACTAACTTTTATGTAAATTTCTTCAACTGAATCAGCCTTAGTATCTCTTCATCAAGAACATCACTTTGATTACTTTTAGAAAAAAAAAATCACTGGAAGAACAAAGCTGTCTGCATGTTTCTGATTAAGTTATTATATTCCAGTGACTTGCTGATACAAATAGAAGACAGCAACACAGGACTGGATGGAACCTTCTGCTCTTCAGACCAAATCCTCCTCAATAGTAAGCCATCATACAATAGACATTTAATTTAGAAGGGATTCCTAGAGCGTCTACTTTACACACTCCCAACAGGCAACAACACAAAACACTTTGCAATAGCATGGAGTATATGCAATATAAATATGGTACAATAAACAAAGCTGATGAGACATAACAGAAAATTTATTTACTATAATGAAAATATATGTTTTTGCTATACAGAGTACTGGAAATATCTCATATACATCTCCCCTAATTTGTATAGTATTTGTAATTCAGCATAAGCATCTGCAGGAAGCAATTCCAGCATGATCTACTGTTTGACAGGCAGTGTTTATATGACAGTGAGTTCAGCCCCACAGATATCACAGAAACTGCTCTGGAAAACAAAGCATCAGTTATTCCAAGATATATTTCCCATCAAAGTGTATCTATCAACTAAATCATGTTTTCAGAATTAATTGATCGCTGACTGCAACTTAAAATACCTTTTCATCACATAATATGGAGCACACCTTAGCACTGAATGCCCCCAAAAATGCTGATAAGGTTGGAAAATCTGTATACAGAACAATCAAAAACCAGTATCTCCTGAATAGAGCTTTTACTCTCTCTTAAGCATTCAGCAGACAAAATCAGATACAAAAACACTTTTGAAAGCTTTAACCTTGTGATCATTGTAGTATGGATCAAAATCTTCCAGGGGTTCCCCAATAAGCTCCACAGGAATATCCCCATATAGAGATGGCAGTTTTTTGCAGGTTTTCAGATCAAGCTGAGGAGTAAGTTTATCTTCTTCAGCTCCTTGCCCCTTACTCTCCTGTTTAACTTTGGCTTGCTGCTTTTTTTTCTCGGCAATTCTTTCCTTGATTGCTGCCAAGGACTCAGGGGTGAAACGCCGAAAGTTGTTAGCTTCTGATGGACAAAACAAGGGATCCATTTTTCCTTCTATATGTTCATTTCCAGTGCTAGAAGTAACTTAAAAGAGAAAGCTATTGACAATTAGAAAATAACAGAAACATTATACAACTTCAAACTAATAACCTTTAGATAAATTATTTCTTCCTTCTGTAAAACCCCGTACGAACGTAAAATAGAATAGAACAGGACTATTTCAGTTGGAAGCGACCTACAACAATCACGTAGCCCAACTGCCTGACCAGCTCAGAGCTGACCAAAAGTTAAAGCACGTTACTAAGGCATCGTCCAAATGCCTCTTAAAACACTGACAGGCTTGGGGCATCGACCACCTCTCTCGGAAGTCTGCTGCAGGGTTTGACCACCCCCCCGGTAAAGAAATGCTTCCTAATGTGCAGTCTACACCTCCCCTGGCGCAGCTTTGAACCATTCCCACATGCCCGATCACTGGGTCCCAGGGAGCAGAGCTCAGCACCTCCCTCTCTACATCCCCTCTGCAGGAAGCTGTAGAGAGCAATGAGGTCACCCTTCGGCCTCCTTTTCTCCAAACAAGACAAGACCAAAGTCCTCTGCCACTCCTCATGAGACATGGCTTCCAGCCCTGTCACCAGCTTTGCTGCCCTCCCTGGATGCATTCAAGGACCTTCAGATCCTTCTTAAACGGTGGGGCCCAGAGCTGCACACAGTATTCCAGGTGAGGTCACACCAACGCTAAATACCAGTGGGATAATCCCCTCTTTTGACCGGCTGGTTATGCTGTGTTTGATGCACCCCAGGATATAAAACAAAACAGATTAGAAACACATTCACTTAGAAGAAAGAGTAACGTAAAACCAAATTGACGAAGATCAACAATTGATTCTGGATCCACCCTGTATAACTCAGGTTGCAGAAGAGATACTTTTTTCCTTTACCTTTCAACCTAGAAAGTGACAAAATCACTTCTCTGTCAGAACTCTGACAATCACCTAACTCTTTCTCTCTGTAGCAGCTTATACTATCAGCAGCCTTGCACCTGAATTACTGTACTGCTGTACTTCTTGCAAACAGAAGTTAGTTCTACCTCTGCCACCCCTGCTGCTCACAGGGGTCACAAAATGGTCTAACTGGAAAGGACCCTGAGACTCACCAGATCCATCCCCTCCTCAAAGCAAGGCCAACACTGAATTTGGCTCAAGGCTTTGTGCAGTTGAGTTTCGAGTACATCCAAGGAGACATTTATGGCTTGTAGTAAAAACAACACAAGAAATGGCAGGTTTTACCTTACTGGTCTTGAGCTTTGCTCTCCTTTGATTCTGCTGATTTGTTAGTCATGTTTGTGCTTTGCTCTTCCTGTTCTTCAGGCGCTCTCCCTCGTGCCATTTAGCTATGGCTGAAAAGCTCTGCACAGAAGGCTTTTTCCTAATTTTGTTGAACAGCAAACTGAGAATGTGTCTACCACTAAGGCTTTACCATACTTGGTTTGATGAAAGGATATTTGCATTGACCTTAAATAACAAACTGTGTTACAAACTTTTATAAACCTAGGCCAAAACCAAGATGTGGTACCTGGGAAAATTCAGAGTTTCAAACATACCTCCAGATTTCCTGAAGTTTCTACAAGACATCTGTTGAAATTAATTTGCCTTGACATGACTTAGCACAAGTCTACTAAAGGTACGGTGCATCACACTACAAGGTGTAGCATGCTGCTTGATATTATTTCACTAGCTTTGCCGACAATGAGTCCTGCATACTTTCACACCATGACTTGGTAATTGCGAATCATTTAGTGAACAGTTCTCAAAAAGTTCCAGTAACACCAGTGACAGAACTGGGATAGCCGCTATGCTTAATTCTGCTTGTGACCACCCCTATTCTCTGTGTGTGGAAAAACCAGGGACCTGCACTTCCAGCACAAGCTTCACTAGGAGGTGATCTGACCACTGACTAACTCTTGTGAAGCTCCAGACCCACTGACTGTTATGCAGAATTTGAACAACCTAGACATCATAAAGGACTACTACAAACCAAACCATCACATAAATCTGGTATCGCCTTCCTCACAACTGTGTGTCAATAGGAAGATCACTCTCTCCTAGAATTCTGCAGGTGCCTGAATGCTTTGTGGCTCTGCCCTAAAGTGTCTGCTGTTTCTGGAGATCTTGGTTATGTCTATTTGTTTAATAACTACTCTTTCCCACACATCAGAGGAAACAAATTTAATTACTATTAACTACTCGCATTTTGATTCAAGTCACTGACTTGTTTGTTCATGCTGACAGGTCAATTCTGCCTCCCATACCAGCCTGGGAAAAGGTGAATATGATAAAGCAACTTCACCTTCTCACATCTTCACAAATATTGCGGTTCTTCTGGGGATTAGTCGAGTATATTCAACAATTTATTTTCAATTGTTCTGCCTGAACTTAAATCACTGACAAATGGGAAGGGTGGCGAGGTAATGAGAAGCACTGAAGTGGCTTATGGCAAATCACTGTAAGTATTCAGTTACACACATTACTTGTAGACGACAGAAATTTACATGACTGCAGTTCTCATTCACAAAAGATGAAGAAAATTTTAACCCATTACAGGATGACTTGTCCTTTGTGACTCATGTCAAAACCAACTGCTTCCATCTAATAAACACTTACTGTCACCAACGAATCTTTAAAACACTCTGCATTTTTGATTGCCCGAGGTACAGCTGTGCTACTTCAGTTTTGTGAGCTCACATGTGGACCATGTTAGAGAATCAACACTCTTGCAATTACAGCTCTCTTCTTTAAATGCACAGATATGTTTCTTTAAAAATGCACAATGGCCTGGAGCCAAAATGATTGTGCAATGATTTTGCTTTGGTTTAGGTGACTTGGGTTTTTTTTTTCATCCTCTGGAACTTTACAAGCAAGTTCAGATCTGATCAGGGACCGCAACTTGGAGATCAAAATTTACCACAGTAACAAATTGGAAGCACATAATCAAAGAACTGTTACTTTACAAAGCCACACAGACCCATTTCCAATCAAAAGGTCAAAAGATAAAGTGAAAATCAACTTGCTCTTTCTTTTTCAATTTTTAATAATTCTAAGAAGATTAAATTTATCTTCTATGCATTTTTAAGGACAACAGAGAGAGACTGAGCTTTTATGTAACTACATTGACTATAATAAATGAAACAAAGAAAATGTTATTGGTAAATACAAACATTGTTTTAGCATTAAGGATTTGGGAGCAGAATTTAAAAAAAAAAATGAAGGCTGTTTCTGTCAAAAGCAGTGATCAAGACACACATAGACATCCCCTTCAGCAGCAGTGCCTAGAAGTCATAATTGGACAAACATTCACAGACAACGCCAGAGGATTTCTTCAGAAGTCTTGTACCAGCAATGTGCTCATATGGAACAACAGACTTTTGGGCCTCTCGGAAACTGCCAAGTATTTATAGACTGTGACTTAGGTTAGAAAAAGGAAGCTAAGAAAGCCTTGTGAAACAGATGACGAAAACAATTTGAAAAGACAGAGTGACTACTTGAAATTCCCGAAGCTCGGCTGAACTCAGCCACCTCATCACATGCTGCTGAACGAGCTGAATTTTTAAGTCAAGACACTGAGGTAAAGCGTTACCCTTAGAAATAATTTCAGACTTCGCATTGGATATAAAAGTCTCCCTGGTAAAGGATTCTGGGAGGGATGCTATAGAACAAGCATTCTCAGAAGTAAGAGAAAGCATTACTGAGTGGGATTTATTCTAGAACCTGGGAGAACAAACTTCAGTGTGTAAATACAAGTTAGCGTGGGGAAATTGTAACAATACACTACCTAAAGCACGCTGCTGAAGGCAAATACAAGGCTGGAGTCCAGATCTGTTAATTTCCAATACAGGATATGTAAGAAATTTCCATTTAAATTAAATTAAGAATTGCAAATCCTACAACAGGTTTTGACATCTCTGGTCCTATAATAGAGAGTGGTCCATCAGTAACAGGTACAAATGCACTGGTGGGACTTTCAGTTACTAAAGGAACACTCCATAGGATCAGGAATATAATAACAGGTCTTCAAATTCACCTTTTTTTAAATTAAAATGGAAATTAGTTATTTTTTTCATCTTGAGATGAACTGAATTCAGTGTATATAGCTAAGCACAGTTTTAGGTTAGTCTAATTGGCTTAAGGCTGACTTTGGGTACTGTGGAAATGACACAGAATCTTTTTATGTCAAAACTCAAGGAAATCCAGATATACAGATGAAATTTACTGAAGAAATGATCTGCAAAGTATTAGGAAGAGATGAACAACAAGTCATGAAATAAAATGAACACATGGGCACTACTAAAGTACAATTATCCTAAAAAAATTTCTTAAGAGATAAACTGTTGTTTAGGATATTTTTTTCTAAAATAGCAATGTACTGCCAAAAACCGAGTCTATTAATATGATGTTTCACAGACACAAATTACAAAATGCTCACTGGGGTAATAACTAATCACTAGAGATGACAACTAACAGATTTAGACTTTTAGACTGAAAAAAAAAATACAAATTCAAGCCCTATGTGCAACACCTTTATTTGGTCCCATTTACGTGAATTTCTGAACTCCTTTCAACTTCCCAAAAGCACGCAGAGTTCCTTTTATGTGTAGCAAGGTAAGAGCAATCAAACTATTGACTGTAAGATATTCAACAGTCCATAATAAAGGAATTTAAACTAATAGAATTGCTCAGCAAAACGCTATGAAAGTCAGGAAGGGCCTTGTTTTGAGGAGGAGTTTGCGAAGACAGGAAAACTAGTAGGAACATAGATACAAAAATTACCTTATTTGTGTTTCAATCTAGTTCCAGCATGTATAATAACCAATCCTGAGTCTCAAATTATTTCTGTCCGCTCCCTTGTCAATAGCCACCTACTGAATATTTCCTGTGTGCACACGGATCTGAAAAAAATAAAGGCTAAGCTATCTGTTTAGTTTGGTTTTAGTTGGTTTGGTTAGTAGATTCTTTCACATGGGAGTAAAGAATAAAAATGTGTCCCTCCAGCAGGATTTGTTATAAAGCACAAAACCAAATAACTACATGTTTAACACATGTCAAAAAGTATCTTCAATGACTAAGTAAAAAAAAAGAATAAAATACATAGTGATATTTACCATGATATGCACCATCATAGGACTGGAATTATTAAAATCTATGCTCTAGTCAGAGCCCTGCTTCTTTTTCAGTACTTATCCATGGTATTTCAAAAAAGCTGGTTTTGTTCAATCTGTGTATTTGTCAAAACTCATTTTTAGTGAGTCATTCCACTCCCTGGAAGTCTTCAAGGCCAGGCTGGACGGGGCTTTGAGCAACCTGCTCTAGTGGAAGGTGTCCCTGCCCATGGCAGAGGGCTTGGAACTAGGTAATCTATAAGGTCCCTTCCAACACAAACCATTCTATGATTCTAAGTGGGCATATTTGACATCAAATTTTAATAAAACTTCTACACAGTTCAGACAATGATAATAACAAAACATCTAGAACCAGATATTTCCAAGTAGTTTACGAAGTACTTAATCACACTTCAGTGCATACACCACATACCATTTTGGTTCACGGAACAAGATGGCCTTTTCAGCTATATCAACAAAATCTGTAGCCTTTTTAGGACCTTAAAAATATACAAGTTTATATTAACACATAGGCCAGATATACAGCAACACAAAGAAGTTATGCTTGGATACAGTCTGTAGATAAAGACATTTTCATTGAGATCCTACATGTGGACAAGGCATCCTAACTCCCACTGCTGTCACTGGATATCTGGTGCTATGTATAGTCAACCAAGGCTGTAGTAGAGATACTCAAATGATCAAAGGGAGACTAAAATAACCTAAAACTCCAGTAAGAACATTAACTAAATCTCCCCTGACTGTAATGGGAGATTAAACACCTCGATCACAGACAGACAGCTGCATTTAGCCATCTTAATATATGTATCAATCTTGCATTGAATCATTCCATAGCTGCCACAACTTTCCTTGCTGTTAAACAGAGACCTCTAACACTCTGGAGTCACCTTCCTACATGACCCACCACAGCAGAACTGGATGCCAGCAAAACCAATGGTCTGCATCAGCTATTTCAAATTTCAAACTTTACATTCACAGTTCACCATATACAATAGGAAACACTGATCTGAAAATTCTCAATATTATAAGCATCTCCAAATTCGTCATCACCATGGATGCACTAGACATGTATACTGTAATGAATGCTCATTATTAAAAATAATAACTTACATTCCACAAAAAAGATTATTAAAAAAGGAATCAAAACACTATTTTATACATAGCTCCAACATTTTTCTACCAGATGAACAACTGTTCATCTGGAATAAGAAAAAAAGAGAAAGCAGCTCACAGCAACACCTTAAGAAATAGGCTAGGAATTCTTTTATCTGTGTTATATAACACCTTGCAAAAAGCTACTGCTATCACCTACTCAGTTTCAATAAAGAGAAAATACTTCTGCTCTCTGATTACAAATTTTCTTCTATTTAACTAATAATAATTATCAACAGATTTAACAGACTGTAGTCCTTTGTAAAATCAAACTTGGACATTTTACAGGACTACTGCTGTTTCTAAAATACACGGCCATTTCTTCTACCTAAAGCTTTGTCCCCTGCTCTCTACTTCCCACTCGTTCCCCTCCTCCCCCCAGACAAAACTTTGTGTTTGGATAAGTATCTACTGGGGCGGGGGGAGTGTTGTGGTTTTGTGGTGTTTTTTTTTAACAGATGTAATATAAAAAGTTATTCACAATATCAATAGAATAAAATCTGTTCACTCATGACCTCCAAAATCAGAAATGTATGCAACAGGCTAGACAGTGCATTACTGAAATATTCTGAAAAAAATCACCAGGTTTTTTTTGTGAGAAAAACATTCCAGATTTGTGTAGGTAAAGAAATTCCAGTATCTCAAGAGAAATATAACTCAGATTAGATACTACTAAAGCCAAGCCAATTTGAAGACTACTGTGCATAAGCCGATAAAACAAAACAACAAGACAAAAAGTAGTCACTAATCAATATGAGAAATATACTAATGTTTAGTAAAATATTATACTGCTACTTGTAAACTATAGGAAGAGCTGCATGTTTACAGCAATACAGTAGTTCTACATTTAAGGCACATTTTCTTATGTACATGCTACCTGTACTACAATAAAGCCACAACCAAGACTTAAAAATATGTGTGCACGTTTCTTTATATATATATATACACACTTGTATACATACATCCCTGAATATTGTGATCAAACATACATAACTTTAAAATAAGAAAATTAGCAACTGAAGTTTCTCATAGTATACAAATATTAATGAAAAACAAAATACTTACAATGTCCCCTTCAAAATAAAAACCCTTCACACTGATATCTTAAGCTAATTTCACCTAGCTTGTATCTTCAAAGAGACAGCAAGTCTTCATTTTCATCCTATCTACCTAGCCAGCTCCCATGCAGAAAGTTTTCTTTTGTATTGGGATGCCTGGGGGAGGGCTGGAGGGAGGAGCCTGGTTGTTCTGGCAGCAGTAAATGAAATTTTGTGATCTCACTGGGAACACTGTAATAAAGGAAAAAGTGTGTGGGTGATACTTTTGAAGAACAATCACCTAAATATTAATCAATTATTTTCTTTCTGCTGAAATCATAGTTACATTCATTACAAGCAGAGGGGTTTTTTGTTCACTCAGAACTGCAAAATATACATGGATATTATACATTCTTACATATACATAAAACCTCATGAAAGCAAAAGATGTCCTGTTTCACATTTTATTTTGAGGTTTTAACTAGCTGAACTTCCTGGCATACATTAAATATTGGCATAAAATTTGCCCTTCATTAAAGGATTTTGGTTAGAAATTAGAGTTACATATTACTGTTTTTCATTCCTTAACTTCTGTTTTTTATTACTCCCCGGCTATGACCATGTATGTTCATTATACCTTATAAAGACAAAATCTCAAAGTCAGATATACTATCTCTTATGTACAAGATCAGAGCCCAAAATATATTCAATATCACATTATGCTATACCTTCTGTTTGAACCTTGTTTGAGCAAAATAAAAACCACAACATTTATCCTCATATCTGAAATCACTTATATCACTTATATTTATTTAAATAGAAGTTCAGTATAAAGCCTGCCAGCAACAGGTATTGGATAGTACGAGGTGTACATTAATGGTAAGCCCTATTGCTAAGTACAGTTATTTCTCTTACAGTTACATCAGTAGAACCCATTATTGTCCAAAGACTTTTGTACTCTTTATCGGGTAGATTCTAAACCTTTCCTATCGTCTTTCCTGACGATAAGAGAGTTACTATGGGGTTTGCTGGAAGAATTCTACTGAAGGAATGATGCTGTCCTTAAAAGCCAAGCAGCCCTAATGCATGGAAACAGAAAAACAATTGCGATTAAACTGCTTGATAGGTATCATCAGCAAAGGAAACAACTAAAGATGGTTTTAAAGAAATCAAACGCTAAGTGCTCTGTGATGCAAGCAACAATAAGCCATTTTAAATTCCAGTGTAAGTTATTTTTCCAGAAAGCAATAGCATGTTCTTGAGACAAGTTCAATTAAGAGAGCAGAATTTTAAAGATCAGTAAAGCGTCATTCTATAACAGCACTGTATCTGCTATGGTCAAAAGCAGCCACAATTATAATGCTGTACCAGCTAGTATCACTAAATACAAAAAAGATCCTTACCTGGACATATATTTTCTGCTGTATCTTCTTCTTCAACCTGTCTCTATGCAAAATGGGGCACAGGGAGCAAAGACAGAACCCAAAGGAGCAAAAAGAGTTGCACTCATTCTGCCCTTTTTTGCACGCTGTGATACCTACAATTGAAAAAGAGGAAGGCATGGAAAACAAAAGGATTTTTATCTGTAGCTGTTCAAAGAAAGCCTAAAGACTTGCAACTAAGAGCAAAACATTTAGACAAGTAACTTTTCTTGTTTTATTATGTAAAATTTACTTTTTCCTATTAGAAGGGAAGTTCCTTAAGGCGGAGGGGGATGGGGCAGAAAACTAGCTTCACAGCAAGAACATTGTTTTCTTTCCAGTTTCATTCATTATGCCTCAGTATAACGAAAAAAAATTAAAAAAAAAAGCTGAAGTTTAACAATAAAAAGATAATGTTCATACAGAAATGACTAACTCTGTTGATTAAGTCACCATGTGCTTGACATGGGTCTGTCTCTTCCATTAACTGTAAAATATAGCACTCTTCTTTTTCCCATCTATTGCCAGAGCACAAGAGAAATATACTCTTTTCTTGGTAGCATTAATACATCACCATTAGTCTAATGACTAAGAGTGTTCAGATGTCAAGAGCTGAAAAAACAGATTTTTGCATAATTACATGTATCTTGTGACTGTACCGTAACTCCAAACACTAAATGCTGCTTTAAATTACTGATCAGACAAATACCATCATTAAAGATATCAAGGCATTTGACAGTTTGTGCACATTGCATGACCCTCTCATCTTCAAATTCTACCCAGCTGCCTTGCCTGCTAGCTTCTATCTACTGACAAATACTCTGAGGCATAATCCTAGAAATCTGTGCCTCCTGTCTTCAGTGGAATAATAGACACGCAACGCGTGCCTCTGTCTTAGAGGGAGAAGGGTTCATACAAAATTTCTCTTCCTGTTTTTCCCATCTATATAAATGAGAGTGCTATTAAAGTTCCTAACAAATTCAGCATGATTTCCCTCCTTTTCCTATCTGTTTGGGACCTTCCTTCAATAGCTCACTGACCAGGGAACCCCTAGTGTACATGAGAAGTCTGAAATTCAGATCATTAAAAACCTAATCCTTCTCCTCACAACAACCTTTAAAGATACATCTTGAGAGGTGGGCCCATGCGAACATCACGAAGTTCAACAAGGCCAAGTGCAAGGTCCTGCCCATGGGTCGGGGCAATCCCAAGCACAAACACAGGCTGGGCAGAGAATGGACTGAGAGCAGCCCTGAGGAGAAGGACTTCGGGGTGCTGCGTGATGAGAAGCTCAGCAGGACCCAGCAGTGTGTGCTGGCAGCCCAGACGGCCAACCGTGCCCTGGGCTGCATCCCCAGCAATGTGGGCAGCAGGGCGAGGGAGGGGATTCTGCTCCTCTGCCCCCCTCTGGTGAGACCCCCCCCGGGAGTCCTGCATCCAGCTCTGGAGCCCTCAGCACAGGACAGACCTGGACCTGTTGGAGTGGGGCCAGAGGAGGCCACAGAAATGATCTGAGGGCTGGAACCCCTCTGCTGGGAGGAAAGGCTGGGAGAGCTGGGGCTGTTCAGCCTGGAGAAGAGAAGGCTCCAGGGAGACCATAGAGCAGCTTTCCAGTACCTCCACGGGCCTGTGAGAGAGCTGGAGAGGGATTCTTGACAAGGCCATGTAGCGACAGGACAAGGGGTAATGGCTTTAATCTAAAAGAGGGGAGATTTAGGCTGCATAAAAGGAAGAAATTCTTTACTCTGAGGGTGGTGGGACCCTAGCACAGGTTGCCAAGAGAAGCTGTGGCTGCCCCCTCCCTGGCAGTGTTCAAGGCCAGGTTGGATGGGGCTTAGAGCACCCTGGTCTGGTGCAAGGTGTTCCTGCCCATGGCAGGGGCGTTGGAACAAGACGATCTATAAGGCCCCTTCCAAACCAAACCATTCTATTATTCTATGATGATGGTCTTTAAGATACTACATCTGTAACTGGCTAAAATTATAAGATGGATACAAGATACCAAGCAGATGCAAGAGGGAATGGAACTTAAATTTCAAACAAATAAGTCACTATCGTCAACTGAGGTATCTGTAAATTTAATTCTGAAATTTGTATACTTACTCAATAGCCTCTCTGTGTAATATTTACACAACACTCATGCACAGAAAGTTTGAGTAAAAAAGCATTTACAGAAAGAAAAGAAACACATAACAAATTCAATGGACTAATCAACTTCACTTTACTTACACACTAAAAATATCTAGTAACTTCAATAAAAATAGTTGGAAGGGAAATTACTCGAGCATGAGGACCACATTTCATATTTTCAAGAAATGGATCCTGCAAAACAAAATTATACAATACATAATTGGATCGTGTCACCCACTGATGAAGAACCCTATTGAATCTTATGTAAAGTATCCCTTGACTGATTTAATTTAGGTTAAGATTCTCACAGAGACAAATCATAACTGCTAATTACGGAGCTTATTGTACCTACTGGTTATGGTTCACTGCCCATTAACTGACGCCGACCACAAGTGATTCTGAGACAAATACAGTGATGCCAATGATGCTCTGTTAGAATCAGCAAACACAAAACACTGTTTCACACAGAAAACCCCACAAACCACAGAAAATTCAACTGTCCACAGAACGACAAACAGGTATGAACACAGACATCAAAATACTCTCCTGGTAGCAAAATCCCCATCTCTGGAGAGCAGGGAATGGAAATCACATCAGATGGAGCACAGGTACGGTATATTTTTAGTTTCCTTAAAGATAGCAACACCACACGAATAGAGAAGGTCTCTGGTGGGCATAATACAAATAAACACAAACCATAATCATAGCAAAAAGCTGGTAATAACAGAAATCAGCTGTTATTTTTGGCTCCCTGCCACATGCAATGAAAAACATTTTCCAAGTACCTTTAGAGTTAAAAATAAACAGTTCCTCCTCATTAATGAGACTTTCTAAAATTTGGCAACCCTGCATAGGTGATATCATGACAGACAGAATTTCTCAATATAAAATCCTAGTTTTTCTACATTAAGAACCTGATTTTGTCTTAAGCCCTCAAAACTGCACACTGCCCTGGAGCAACAGTGCTACATACAAACATACACAGTGTGAACCACACAGTTTCCTTGCCTCTGCTCGAAACAGAATTATCACTGGTCAGTGCCTGGGAAAGTTGTTCTGCTTTTCGTGCAATGGCTCTTCAGCTGCCCTTTGGCAGGACAGCCACATGACAGCAACACAGAACACGCAGAGGGAACTGCACAAATACGGTCCCCCTGATGACCGCATTTGTAAAGGCACTGATGCCAAACAGAACAAAAAATAAATTACACCTCCCATTCTGTGTATAGATCTTTAGAGTATTTTGGGAAAACAAGCTTGTGTGTTTAAAAGGAAGACAAGCTAAGCAAAGCCATCTTGGTGATGTGTTTCAGGTAAATATCTTTGAAAAATGTGGTACAGCATAAAACGGCAAATTCAGCGATGGTTTCCATCGTTCAATCATTCAAATAAGAAGTGGAGACCTGACTTGATCACATCATAAGGACTTGCAGATGAATTAGAGCTTTAATAGCAGATGGCTTTTCAATACAACAAACATAAGCAGAAGCTGAAACTAGTCAAATATGAACCAAAAAAAGGGCACACGTCTTTAACAAGATGGACAATTAACTACCAAAACAAGTTGTGAACACTTGTGGCCTTCTCAAACACAAAATGTCATTAGTGTTTGATTACATTAGACCCTTGTTTTCTAATCCCCACCTAGCTCTATATACATACATACACAGTTTGAGAATGGATAGATTTTCATAGGACAATATTTATTTCTAACACGTATTTGGAGCAGTGTAACAGTTATTAACCCTGATGCTTACAGCTCATAAATGACGTTTCTTACAAGTTTATGTAATGGAGGCAGTTCATTGCTCAGCAATAAAATTTCATAATCCTTGGCAATTCAAGCATTTGCATTGGATACACTGGCAATGAATATTTTTTGCAGAGATTTCTGTTTACTGCAGCTGCAACGTTAGAGAATTTGTGATCCTTCCTCCTGTCTGCAACCTAAACTGGCATACAGGGAGAGGCATGCCAACAATTTGGGAAACACTACAATCTCTGACATATCATATTAAGAGCTATCTCTAAATAATGCACACACATTTATTATGATGCAAACTCAAACGCATCCTTCAAGAGCTGAATTAATTCAACTGCTGGCCAGAAGCTTCAGGATTCTCCCCGATTTCAAGACCCAGATGAGATTCCAGGAATGTCTCTTACAAAATATCATATCCCCGGAACAAGAGCAATATGAGACAGCAGGCAAAAAGAAAAGTAGTGGGGGAACACATCTTCTTTGATATACTTGGAATGCAGAATAACTAAATATTACGTATACTGTAAAACCAAAACCAAAAAACACACAGAGAACTACTGTATTATACAAAATATCTAAAGGCATGAGTCTGTCACAGAAAAAATGAGGGGCTCTGGCTAATAAGCATTTGTGACATAAACTAAAGGTGTACCCCAATTCCTCTTAGAAAAGAATCTAATAGTGTAAAGTACATGATGTATTTATGAAGATAATAATTTATATGATTGTCATTTCCCTTTTTTCGTGCTGCACAATGAAATAAGAAATCATATGGACCTGAAATTTGGTATTTGGTAAAAAGCTAATTGGCTTTACAGAATAACAGGAAATAGCTTTTATGGTAAGTGCACATTAAATGCAGTTACTCAAAGTAGCTTTCTGTCTAATGACCTAATGTGCACTGAACAAGTCTGAAAATTAGCTCAGTGCCTGAAGTTCAAGTTACTCCATCTGTTTCCTCTTAGTATTCTGAAAAACAGCATCAGTAGTTTTGAAGAATTTTGTATTTCTCAAAAGTAAGATGCTAAAAGCATGCAAAATATTGCTACTACAATCTCTGAAAGAGTTCCAGCATTTCTGCTGTAATCTTGCTAACACAGTTTATTCTTGAAGTCTCACCTTGTATTGCATGGCTCCAGACACAGCCATGAAATGTCAAATGCAAGAGCACTAGCAAAGATTGAGCCTTTTGGTTTCAAACCTATTTCTTACTGTAGTTCCCTGTAAGACTAAACTTCAACAGGTTAAGAATGCAACTCATGAAAGTTACATAATACAAAACAGACTGACAAATTAAAAACAAGCAAACAAACTATACATGCTAGTGAACTAGAATACAGTATTTAGTAGGTAATGTAAGAAAGCAAATTCAAAACAAAGTTCATGCTGAAATAACAATTTATCTGCAGAGCCTCTCGCTCATACGTGGCCCAGTTGCGATACACGCTGAGACATGCCACTGCCTTAGTGACTCAAAGAACTCTCCCTCACCCCTCTGTGCCAGTAGAGAAACTAACGCCTCATTCAGCAGTCAAAAAAAGAGCAACTGTAAACTCATCTGCAGTATTTTTCATAAGATTTCTGCAAATATTCCCTCACTGTAAACAATGCAAGAAAAATAATACAGCAAGTCTGGGGATCTGCCTGACTGTCATCTAAAATCACAACTTTATTCCAGATGATATTCTGCAACTTTCCAGGGCTTCATCCAGCAGGAGGAGGTGCAGTTACAGACACACCACTTCCAGAGAACCACAGCAAACACTGTGCTCATTGTACATTGTCTGTGAACGTATTTTGGTGGCTTTCACAGCAGATTTTGGACATGGAGTCTAAAACAGTGGTTTGTATTACTTCAGCATCTTCCTTATGCAGACACATAGAATATTATGTCCCAGGAAATTTAGTCACACAATAAAATTAAACAGGATTTAAGATCACCAAGCTTCATATCCCATAAAATACAGACTAAATACAGTAATTTCAAACAACTACATCTGAGTCATGCCCATAAATTATAAATAGGCTACAATACTTTTGGTTTCAAGCTATGAGGAATCTATCATGTCCTTTGGGGATTTTTTTTCAGTGATTAGCTAGGCTTAAAATGCATGTCTTCTTCATATCTTGAATTTATGTAGCTCTTATCCCAACTACAGAACCTATCACAGCTTTTCGTGGAGCATTAAAGAGGCCTTTGTTTATGAAAAACATTTCCTACTTGTAGCTGTATAATTATATCCAAAAAAATGGGGTTGGAAGTGGTGTCCTAAAGCCATCTAGTTCACGCTTTAGCCCAAAACACCGTCAACTCAACTGATGTAATTCCTGGAGATATTTGCCTAGTCTCTTGTTACAACAGATGGTGATTCCAAAACCATCATATGCAACATACTCCAGTACTTCACTATTCTCGTTGTCAGAAAAGGTTTTTCTTGTGTTTCGTCTGAATTTCCTGAACTGCCATCTCAGCCTGTTACTTCTTGATTTACTCATCATGGACATGAAGATGATTCCACATTTCTTCTTCATTATTTGAAAACTGCTATTATGTTTCCTTTCATCTTCTCTTTTGTAGACAAAACCCACCTGAACTTTACATTGTAATTCATACTTCTCAGGCTCCAAATCACTCTCATATTTCTAAATCCTTTTAACATTGACTTTGAATGCTGTGACTGTGAAACCTCCAAAGTGGGAATGGAGCAGCAGACAGAAGCAGCTGTGAAATTCTACAGCATTCCTGAACCTACTATTCTTAAGGAAATATAATCTTTATACTCTTATGTATTCAAATAATTATTCACCCAACAAGCACTTACATTCCAGGCATTTCCATCCTTACTTCTCTCCTTTTCTCAACATCCTGGCTTCATTCCTGAGACCTGTTCGGTTCTCCACCACTTCCTTTTTGGCTCAACAGGTGTTTGCTCACTCTGGTGTTCTCAGAAACTCACAATTTAGCTAAAGATGATCAGATTTTCATGGAAATTGCAAAACAGTCCCTAGAATCACATATACATCATGTTCCTTCTCTTCCAAAACCAAAAGCAAACACCTAATGCTATAAACTAGATAAACTTACCACTTTCCTGAAATGACACAAACACGATGAAAGGCTGAAAGATTTACTGCATAACAAAGAAAATCTCACCTACAGTATTTTCTGCGTAATATTGTCTTTAGTTCATACTAAAGACATACACACGGAAACCAGAAAATTATCTTTATTATAACACTCATATTTTAGCAGCTCTCATTAAATATGATCTTAATTCCCTTCCAACTGCAATGATTCTGTGATACAAAGGGATGACCATACTTTTTTCCTCCTTAAAGTAATAAATTGTTGATCTGAAAGGTTGTATTATATACACAGTAGCGACTACCCACAAAAAGTTTGATGCACAAAAGAAAAGGAAAACCAATTTTTAAATGGCATAATAATATAAAAGGCAAAGGTTCTTTGTCCATAAACAAATTAAATTGTAAATCAGATGTACAAAAGATGATGACTGCCCTTGAAGACACAATATTAACTTTACTAAATGAATAATCATTGGTGATTATGGGTAGTGAAATGATGATAATGGTTGATGAATGAAATTATTATTTCATTTTATCAAAGAATAACACAAAATAACGTAAGACTTTCACTATCTTTGAGAGAAAACAAGAAATGAATTTGAAGTATTCATGAAAATTATTGTTATGAAGAGCAGTCATCAACCTCTTAATGGACTAACGAATACCAAAATGTAATAATGCACTTTGTTCAGCATTTACTTACAGAGAAAACTTCACACTGCCTCATTCTCCTCCAGTCCAGAATCCAATAAAATTACATACTCTATGCATGACAGCATCTGAAACATTTTGACAATTCCCATTAGCCTGAAGCCAGTGCACAACTAAACTCTGAACAAAAAAAAGCCTTAATTTTAGCTTTGAAAACAAATTAAATTTATTGAACCATACACGGATTTCACATTTGTTGTAGGAGATGCCTTAAATCATATGCTTTCCACTGCTGTAACAAGATAAAATGGTAGAAATGCTGCAGTTAAGGAAGGACTTTGGCCAATGCAGATCTCTTAAGAATCATACCCTCCACTTGCAATTGTGATGTGGACACCATGCATTCAGCAATGCTAGAAAATGCGATCTGGATCAAAATAATCAAAGTTCAAATCAGCAAAAGTAATTGGCCATTATGTCTTCTATACTTACTGTTGTACCCAGCATTGAACGAGAATGTAAATATCTGAATGTTTCTTTTTTCCTTATCCCTTTACACATTTTTTTCTCTCCTGGTGATTTTTTTTTTCACTAATTAACCACTACTGTTCTACCATAACGCAGTAACGAGCATAGCAAAAAGTTGTGCCAAGGACAGTCCTGTACACAACTTCACAGATCCTCACCCAGAACATCGTCACTGCTGCAGCTGAACACTTTAATGTTAGTAAACTGTCAAAGAGATATCTGTAAGTTGGGGAGGGCAGCATCTCTAGAAAACAGTATTAAATTTCATACCATCATTCTGTCACTTTCAGGAATCCTTTTTCATTAGACAAAATACTAACATCTCCCCTGGTCCTCTGGGGAAGGCAGCTGACTCTTCGCTACCAGCTCATTGGGGGGAGCCTCAAACAAAGTGAAGCATAGGAAGTTCTGCCTGAACATGAGGAAGAACTTCTTCCCTCTGAGGGTGACAGAGCACTGGAACAGGCTGCCCAGGGAGGCTGTGGAGTCTCCTTCTCTGGAGATATTCAAGACCCACCTGGACAAGGTCCTGTGCAATCTG
>Ga0065711_1027607_pt1 | contig 47654 bp, 31 predicted proteins | sample Hoacrofraction12_FD_59098 | JGI IMG/M metagenome (GOLD analysis project Ga0065711, IMG submission 59098) | Hoatzin crop microbial communities from Cojedes, Venezuela - Epithelial fraction 12 v2 (version 2) | ecosystem: Host-associated > Birds > Digestive system > Esophagus > Crop | place...
AGAGGAGAGGAGAGGAGAGGAGAGGAGAGGAGAGGTGACATAAAGGCTGCTGCAGAGAGGAAGAATATCATCTGCTTTTGATATCTTTTGTGAAGATAACTGATAGGCTTCAATTACAGTTAAAGAGATGTAAATTGGGCATTGAGTAAAACTTTCCAGCACTGAAGTTATGAAGCACTGAAGACGGACTGCCTAATATTGTTATGGAGTTGCTTGTTTTGAAGTTCTCAAGAGTTGGCTAGACTACATCCATCGGGAATGTCATATATAGATCCTTCTCAGAGCTTGGGAGATGGAATAGCATGTCTGTTGAGGCTGGTTTTGGTTTTTTTCTATGATTCAGGTTGGCAATGAATCTCAATGGTCCCCTGGGCACTTGATTACATTGATATATGTATATTATGACCAACATTTTCAAATGTAGATATTTAATCTCGGGCATGTATTTTAACAACATTCTCAGTCAGCTACATGCATGACTTAATTCTTTAAAGTTCTAAAGGTGCACAGCTTTTTTTTAACTTTTGCATGTGCTATAGATACAGAAGAACATAAATACCAACATGGCCTTGCACTTCAGTTTTCTGTCCGACTGCACCAGATGCTCCAGTGCAGATTCATGAAACCCTAAATTAGGCAGTGATAGGATAAACTGCAATAGATGTCCTTCTAATACCTGGCAGCAAAGATTGGCTTAAACTCTCAAGCATGCAGTTTAGTGTTTCTTCCATCCCGTGTATTAATAGCAATCATTTAAATTCCAGATGGCATTGTTATCCTTTTAAATATTCAGTCACTTTTTCTATCATTGTTTTTTGAACTGTAGCCACTATCTCCACAGTTAAATTGCATGTGGCGTGAAATATAATTCTGTAATATCTTTTTAGAGGTGGCCAGAAGAACTGGTGGATGTTTTTCTGCTGCTCTTAAAGTTGACATGTCTTAACAAAGCATTCCAGCTGTCATGAAAATCTCTCAGGTGCAGAATGAATTTTCTGGAAACAAGCAGTCCCACCCCAAAACAGCCAGTAAGCCAGGGGCTACCATGGTTGCCTAAATTAACACTGAATTAAAACCTGGGTCTCTTATATCCCAGGTGAGTTCCATAATTGCTTGCAGTCCATTTAAAAAACAACAGCAGATGTTCCATAGTGCATTACATATTCATTATGCTAGAGATGGCTTCTATACCTTGGCATTTGAGGAACTGGGTTGGTATATGTGAAATGAGGGCTTAGGTCTCTGCTGCAAGCCAGGAAACACAAGCTAAAAATGAATTTTCTGCTTGCTAGGCAAGCACCTGCGCATTCAAAATCTTAGCATTTCTAGATAGCTTACTCTGTTAAATGCTGCCCTCTTCTTCCTGTCAGAAGAATTATGAAACACAAAATCATGTGAGGAAAGTAAAAGTGTGGGTGGGATTTTTTGTCTTTTAGAACAGAAGTATATTTTTTACATCAGTAAATGCAATTGTTTTGCCTGTCAGTGATAGGAAATGGTACTTCAGACTGCAGTCCAGACAGCGCCTCACACTCTGTTTTAAGTTATGTTTCTGTGCTGTTGTTTGTTCCCTATTCCCATTTCTTTGTCTTTTTTTTTTCTCTTCTCTAGCCTTTTCTTGTAGGAAGATGAAGTGCTACCATCTTCCATGCAAACTGTCAGCACAACCCATTCTCAAAAGTTTGAGTTGATCAATGTCAGGTGGGTGTCCTAGTTTCAACTGGGACAGAATTAATTTTCCTCCCAGTAGCAGCTGACCTTTAGCTTTAGTATGAGAAGATTGTGATAATACACTGATGTTTTTAGTTGTTGCTAAGAAATCAAGGACCTTTTTTCAGTTTCCCATGTTTGGCTAATGAGCACGTGTATAAGAGCTGGGAGGGAGCGTAGCCAGGCAGCTAAACCAAGCTGGCCAATGGAAATATTCCATAGCATAGGTGGCATGATCAGTATACAATTGAGGGTTGACTGGGGGGCAAGAACTTTTTGTTTCCCTGAGTTTGGACTTTTCTGTGACTTTGGTCTTTTTCTGTGAGTTCAGCGAGTTCTGCAAAATTCATGAGATTTGCAAAATCAATGAGCTCCGGGAAATCCAAGAGTTCCACTATTGCTGCTTGAGGATGGGCTGCACAATTAATTGTCAGGCAATGATAAAAAAGTTGCATTGTGTATAGCTTGGTTTGCATATTCATTATTATTATTATTGGTTTTGTTGTTATTATTCTTTTTATTATTTTTTTCCTTTGTCATCTTATTAAACTGTCTTTATGACATGAGTTTTACTTTTTGTCCAATCTCTTCCCCATCCCACTGGGTGAGGGAGGAGTGAGTTAGCGGCTGCAAGGTCCTAGCTGCTGGCTGCCAGGTTAAACCATGACAATGGGTAAGCAGCTCAGCTTCCCCCTCCCTCACATATGTACTAGGTTGCATTTAACAGAATTGAAGTTAGTTTGTCACCTTGCCATCTACTGGAAGGTCCAGGGCTGGAGGATTTGCCCTCTTTTTTTTTTCCCCATCCTGTGTAGGTACAAGGACACCATTACCAGTGAAGTATACAAAGCATATATTGAAGAGACTTTGTGGCTCCCCCCTCCCAACTCCCTTCTCACAGCAAACACATAAGCAGATTTTAAGGTATAAATGTTATCTGTTTGTTCTCTTGAGAGGCTAGTAAAAAGCATGTGTGACCTGTCGAGCAGCTGAGATAGAAAGGTGTGGTACAGCTGGAGGGGTGTGAGTGTTCACATCACCTGGCCTGCATTTTATGATTCTCAACACCCAGCATATGCCTAGCACATTGAGCTCTGCTGACAGGCTGTCTCCCTTTCAAATGGAAAAATATGACCCCACTCATGAGCACTGCTCTCTGAAATTCCAGCCTCAGAGTGATGAAATCCCTCTTGTTCTCTTCCAGGTCTTTTCTCAAAGGGATATAAAACCTCTGCACTAAAACAGCTTTTAAAGCTTAGTTCTGCTTTCAGAATGCCCTACCTTTTTTCTTATGCCTGACTACTTTCATTAAAGTGTCAGACAGGTTGGGAAGAGCCACTCGTGCAATCAGAATAGGGGTAAGACTCAACAAAATGGTTTGGTCTGGCCCAAGCTCGTGACAGATGCTGTAGTAACACTCATAAATCTGATCTTATTGGCTGTCCTTTGCTAGAATTATGTGGTTCATACCATCATCCTTTGTCACTGGAGAGTTCAGAAGCATGCTTTATCATTTTGTAAAACATTAACATAAGCCTATTAAAATGCAAAAGCATCACATTAATATGGGGTAAATCACCTAGTCTGGAGCCTTTAAGGCAGGCTGTGAATTATTCAATATCATGATAGATTTAGCCAGCACAACACAGCAAGCCTCTGATTAGCCCCAGGATAAATTTTGAGAGGTCGTTAAGATCAACATATTCCTTTAAATGTACCCTCTGTGTGTGAGTGTATGTGAAAGTGGAGAAAAAGAAAAAGAAATCATAAGTCTTAGGAAGGACAATCAAAGAGATCCTGGTTTTACAGAGTGTAATAAAACATGGCTGATACCAGACCCAGCTGAAATAGCCTGGAGACAAAACCACCTCTTGTATTGTCCTGCTTACAGCAACAATTAGGAGAATGGAATTTCCAATCAGAGGTGTGAGCATGAAGCCCTGATAAGCGAGTGTCAGAGACCATTTTTCAAACACCGGGTAAATAAACAAACCTGGTTCCAGTGGAGCTGCTTCAAACAAACTGGAAAGCAAACACCGTTTCAGCAATATCCAATAATCACTAACTCATGCACACGAATCTGTTCAGTATTTGTAGAGGAGAAAGAACATACAAACAAAATATACCTAGGGTATTTTTATGGTCAGTTAATTGGCTTTTTTTTTTTCTTTAGTTGCAGGTGATATCAAGTAGTGTCTTTCAGTCTCTAACTAGAAATACCACCTACCAGGATGAGTATTTGGTCCTGTTAATCTGACCAGGTGATGCATTACAATTAATATTGCCTGTCCTGTTTGCTTCTAGCACAGAAAGGAGTGCGGTAGCCACAAATGTATTTAATCAGGTATAGGACCTTCTTGCTGCTGCATGTGTAATCAATTTCTGCTATTAAGGCTCTTCTGGGAGCTGGTAAATGAGTAACAGAAGTAATTTCTTTATTAGCGTACCTGTTTACTGCTATCTGTGCTTTGAAGTAGATTTGGGCAGGCTTCCTGTCTAGCAAACTCTGTTCCTAAACTGGGTCCATTACAGTAGTAAGTACCAACCTTATGAAACTTAGGTAACTTATAGTTATTTGTATATGTTCTGGCCCCTGTCTGTCATCAAAGTGGAATATCTTTAGAGAGCTCAAGAGCATGTTCCTGGGGTTTGTGCATTGGAGGTTATCACATGCATTTCCACTGCTGACTGCTTAAATTCCCTTTAGAATGGAATCTGTGCGCTACTCAGTTCAATGCACAGAAGTGAGACCCTTACTCTTTTCCTACCCTCCCACATGTAAAAGTGTACTTGGAGTATACCGGTAAGTCATATATTGACTTTTAAATTGCTAGTGGACTGCATGAATATAATATCTTCACACAGATTTCCTGAGGCAACTTTAATGTCCAGATATAATGAAAGCTCGGGGTGAATAGAGTGTGTATGTTGAAGAAAGCCTGTTCTTTGTCTCTGACCCACAGCTCTACCACTTCTTTCTAAAAGAATTAGGGCAGACAGGGAACCTGCTAAGCTACCAGGCAAATTTTGAGACTCACCGTTTTGAAATAGTTTTCCCATAAACACCAATTTCCTTATGTTTTCTGCTTCTCACTCTATTCACGTTCAGAGCTCTATGGCAAAGCCAATTTCTCAACAGACCTCCTCCTCCAATGCACTTGTGCTCTTTTTTTACTTTGTTACTCTCAATATTCTAGTAGCCACAAAGCTCTCTGTGATGCCTTTCCCTGAAAAGGCTTTACCTTCACAGACACTGTTTGCATCTGTTACAGCGGCATGAAACCTTTGAGAAGGTAGCCCTGAAAGGTTTTCAGACAGTTTCTAACTGTCCTCCTGAGACATTGGAACAACATGACTGGCTTTTTGTGGCATAAATTACAGAAGTGACATGAAAACAGATGAGTTTATTAAAACAGAGTGAATCACTGATGACATTTAAGTCTAATTAAGTCAGGCTACTCAGCTTAATGATTTTGTTGCAGAGGAGGTAACTACTTTGGAATTCATAATGTTTAACACAGATCTTCTGGAACAGGGTATTGTACCTCGGGGTCCCATTATCAGGGTCTGTAATAGCAAATGCTTTCACTTAAAAGGCTGTGATATTTATCCCAGCCATTTCATAATGCTGTCTCAAAATGTTATTATGGTTGAATAAACAGTTAGAGGTGGGAGGAGGGCAAAGGGTATTCACAATGGCAAGGTGAGTCTATTTTTAGCCTGGAATAAGACAGGTAAAGCAAAACAGGTAGTTGTGATCCTCACCTATGAAAGTGCCCTATAATTTTATGTTCAAAAAATACAGAAATGAAACAATTATTTTGGCCTCAGTAAAAAAAATACCCCAAATTAAGGGGAAAGCTGCTAGATGCTGTGCCTCCCAGTGATGTATTCCATGCATTTCAAAATATAAACTCCTGTTAAATGTTCACTAGTGCCCTGGCTGGCTTTTCTTGCTTCTCTATTGGGCTGCAGCATTTCTGGCTCTATGCAGCCAGGACATGCTTGTAATTAATTTTGATTTGCAGTCTTTGCCTGCAGCTTAATAGTTCAAGGATATTTTATTGTATAAACTAGATATTGCTCCTCTGACATAGCTGCTGTTATATAGACAACCTTCTTGGAAATTAAACTCCTTCCTTCAGCACTAGTATGACTGGCTCCTTGCTGCTCAGGCACTTGAACAGAAGATGCTGTTTATTTATTCAGCAGAGTGTGTTTAAATAAACCTGTTATCACTGATGGCAAGCAATGCTGAAAGAGGACAGTATATGCCCGTATGCCATATCTGCACCTCCTGGGACTTCCAGAAGTCATATCTCCATCTGTGTAATACACAGGTAGGTTGCCTGTAGAGCTTTTTTTTTCCTCTGCTACCCTGCAGTCAGAACAAAGCTTCTACTTGGCAACAAGAAAGTTCTGACCAAGATCCTCTGCAGGGAATTGTTTAGTTTGGGGGCTTGTCTTCTAATTTTTTGGGGTGGGTTTTGCTGATCGCATTAAACATAGCAGAAAGCAGAACTATTGATCTCTGCACTTGAAATGGTTTTTGATGCCTGCACAGAGCAAGAATTATATCTGTAATGTGCCTGTCATCAAAAGCACCCTTTGCAAGTCTTGCTTGCTGAAGTGCTTACTTGAGTCCACTTGGTAAAGGTATAGCAGGGTGATATGAAAACTCTGAAACACTCTCTGGCAGGGCTCTTTTCTAACCATAGATTTCTGTGTAGGGTGATAGGCATGTTTAGGTTCCTCAGTTCATGTATTTAAAATCTGTTATAATGAATGTAGAGAGTTGCAATTACATGGACAAAACACACATACATTTTTGCATGCCCTTTTATCTGCACCGGTATCATCTTTCCTATTTTGATTTGAACAGTATCAGTGTCTCAAATCGCTGCTTGTTACTATAGCTGTGTTATGAGAAGCAATTGGCACTGGACTCCAAATCATGAAGTGATGCACTCAGTACATTACAAATATTAGGTTCTTATTTAGGCAATAGTGACCTACGTACAAAACCAAAAGAAGATAAAACCCCCAAACCAAAATCAGTAAAATAGAGAAAACATTCCCACATGCAAATAAATAAATAATTACTAAATCCAGATCCATTTCACTACATCTGCAATATGTGAATACAGCTATCACATTTTTTGCTTCGTGGAGAGTTGTCATCTGTTGTGCCCTTGCTTCACTGTAAAATTGCACTGGATCTGCCAAAACATACATGCAATATTAAACACCACAGGCAATGGATTGATGTACAGCAAATTTTATGTAAACTGTTGAGATAATCCTAAGTCCTAATTTATGTCACTGAACAAATCTTCTATGTTTGTTCCTCTAGCTAACTTTACCACTCACGGTTTGTTTATTGTTTCCATCAGGAACCTGTGAACTACAATCCTTGTCTAAAGCCAGCAGGGCATTCTTAAATAGACCTCGCTCAGAAGAACGGATATTTATTTAATTGCAGTTCCTGTCGTTTACATATTCTGTTGCCTGTAAATGCAGCTCCATTGCTAGACTTTTTCCCACACAGAGAAACATACAGTGAAGGGTAATCTTCTAGCTTGATAGTCCAGGAGAGAGGCATAACCATGAGCAGTTAATGTAGAAATAGCCAAACTTATTTACACAGAGGGCTATGTTGGCCAACTGCCAGGAATCCAAGTGCTACACTTGATTTATGCAGATATTTGCATAGTCTTACAATCTAGAATAAATTTTGCTGATACTAGCAACTATATTGCAAGTGGAAATGAAAGTATTAATACTACTGCAATAAAAAAAAGCAGATTATTTGTTTTGCCTTCCTTGTAGATAGAGCAGCTGTTTGTTGTTTCATTGGGAATGCTTAACTTTACTTTTCCCTTTACATCTGTCAAGCTGGGTGTCTGGGCCGCTAGTTGGCTGCATGGCTCTAAAGGGCATAGGGTGGCATCAGATACTCACTGAGATCTGGCTTCTTCCTTTCATTTTCATGCAAGTCCTATCGAAGTGTTGTCATTATCTAAAAAGACAATGGAAAGAAAGAAGTCACAGTACTCTTCAGGAGTCATTGTGCTGCAGAGGCTAGACTGGCTATTGTGTTGAGACAAGCATATGGTAATACAGGAGGTCTCTAGTCCCGGCCTCCTGCTCAAAGCAAGGCCTGCTATGGGATCAGACCAGGTTGCTCAGGGTTTTGACCAGTTGGGTGTTGGAAATCTCCAAGGCTGGAGACTGCACAGCCTCTGTGAGCAATGTGTTCCCCTGCTTGACGGTACTCAAGAGGAAAAAAGCTTTTCCTTGTAGCTGATCTGAACCTCTCTTGTTTTGATTTATGCACATTGCCTCTTGTCTTCCCACCATGCACGACTGTTAAGAGCCTGGCTTCATCTTCTTGATAACCCACTTGTAGGTACTGGCAGGCTACTGTTATGTTCCCCCTGAAGTCATACCTTCTCCAGGCTGAACAAGACCTGATCTCTCAGCCTCTCCTCACAGGGCAAGAGTTCCAGCCCTCAATGGTCTTGGTCACTCTCCACTGAACTTGTTCCATGTTATCAATGTCTTTCCTGTATGGAGGGGTCTAAAACTGGACACAGTATCTGGATGTGATCTAATGAGTACTGAAGAGTGGGCATGTTAGTCTACAAAGCACGTCAATCTACTGGATGTGATCTTTTCGTACAGCTCAGGATACTGTCAGCATTCCTTGCTGCCAAGCCCACATCTGGATCATGTTCAGCTCACTGCTCATCACAACTCCCAGGTTCTTCTCGGCAGAGCTGCTTCCCAGACAGTCAGTTCCTGCTCTGTCTTGATGCTGAGTCTCTTCCTTCCCAGGGAAAGGTCTTTGGATTTGTACCTCTTGAATTTCATAATGTTTTTGTCAACCCATTCATTCCTCCCGGCTGTGTAGGCCCCTGTGGATGGCAGATCTGCCCTCAAGCAGGACTCTCCTGCTTAAGGGGGGACCATACTCCTCCCCTCCCCCACCAAGTTTGGTGTTATCTGCAAACTTGCCAGTGTGCCCTCCATCACCTCCTCTAAGCTGTTTATAAAGATGTCAAACAGGATAGTTCCCAGGATCAACACTTGCAGTACTGCACTACCCACCATCCTCTGAGCAGCATACATCCCATTAATCACTAGCCTCTGAGCATAATCAACCAACCTGTTATTTACCCATCTTGTTGTTCACCCATCCAGACCATAACATCCTGCAAGAATATAGTGTAAGAGACAGTGTCAAAAGCCTTGCTAAAGGTGAGGTAAATGTCAGACATTGCTCTCCCGTTTGTCCACAGACCCGGTCATTGCAGCACAGAAGTCAATCAGGTTGGTCAGACATAACTTACTTTTGATCAATCCAGACTGTTCCTAGTCACTTCTCCCTGATGTACCCAGAAATGTGTTTCGAGAGGATTTGTTTCATGATTTTTTCAGGGAGCAAAGTGAGGTTGACTAGCTGGTTGTTCTCTGGATTCCTCATTTGTCCTCTTCTGAAGACAGATGCATCATTTGCCTTTCTTCAGCCATTTGGGCTCTCCCCGGATATCCATGACCTTTGAAAGATGATTGAGAGTGGCCCTGCCAGGATTTTAGCCAGTTTCCTGATCACCCACGGATGTAGCCTGCCAGGTGCTACAGTCTTTTATGGGTCAAATTCTCTCAAGTAATCCTCATTTTCTGTTGGTAATTCTTACCCTGGAACCCTTTTTTCCAAACAGAGAAGGCTGGGAAATCTTGTTTGTGAGGACTGAGGCAAAGAAAATATCAAGCAGTTCAGCCATATCTGTGCCTGCTGTCACACACCCCATATAAGAATGTTCCCACAATTTCCCTGTTCGTCCTTTACATACTAAGGGATCTTGTTGCCCTTGATACCCCTTACAGGTGTCAACTTTGGATAAGCTTTGGCATTCCTAGTGTTGTCCCTGCATGCCCAGAGACTGTTTCTATATTCAGTCCTTATAACCTGTCCTTCTTCCACCTCCTGTATACTGCCTTTTCACACTGAAGCTCTATCTCAAGTTCCTTGCTTAGCCAAGAGCGTCTCATGAAGCATCTACTTGTCTTCTCGAATGTCAAGGTGGATCATTCTTGCACTTGGAGAATGCTGTTCTTGAACACCTGCCAGCTTGCAAGAGACCCTTAGCCCTACAGATCTGCCTCCCATGGGAACCCACTTACAGTCCCCTGAATAAACTGGTCTGCTCACCTGAGGTCCACCTAAGTACTCTGCTACTGTCCATCCTCACACCTGTCAGGATCCTGAACTTCACCATTCCACGGCTGCTAGTGCCAAAGCTACTATGGATTACTGTATCTTCAGCCAGCTCTTCATTGTTAGTGACTAGCAGATCCAGTTCTGTGCCACCTTTGGTTGGCCCACGCTATATAGGTATCAGAAAGGTGCCTTTGGTTCCACAGACTTATTCTGTTGGGAGACTGTGTCGAACTCCTTTGTTGCTTGTGGTCGACTTACAGGCAAGTGTCTGAAGCACTCAGACTTACTCAAATTGATTTTTTTCTTTCTTTGTTAGTTTTCCAAAAGATTTTTCTGTGTTACAGAGTTCTGGTGCAACTTTACTGTAGTTGGGTAGATGTTTAGCAGTCAGATCAGTACAGCTGTGTCCTAACGAATCCTGCCAGACCTAAAATATATCTGTAATCAGCTGTACACAACAGTGTCCTCTATTTGAGTGCCTTACTGACCACCTTAATCCTAGGATACAGATGCAGCTGCCATTCTGCCAATAGTCATTCCTATTATAGAGTATGCTGGTTTGATTCCAAGGGCAGGAACTAAAAGCTTGGAGGAAGTAGATGAGGTTTTTCTGACTTTGAAAATGGTAATATGATTGTCATCCAGATAGAACATTCTCTGCATCTAACTCCGAGGAACATCCTTCTTTAAAGATGCCATGTTTTGCTATTGCTTGCAGTGCCCTCTGTGGAGAAGAAAAAGCTCTGAGTAATCCCTGAACATAAGGACAGTAGAGAGTCCTCTTAGAAGGTCTTGGCATTATGTGTAGAAGATGGTGGACCTCTTAAACATAGGCAAAGACTTTTAGAACTTTCTATGACCACCAACAAACTTCCCTGACTTTTCAATAGCTCATGCATCTTTGCCTACAAGAAGTTAAATGTGGCATTTTAATTCTCTTTAATGGGAAAAAACAGAAATAAGTTACTGCAGAGTGTCACTGGAAAGCTGGTTTGTACTACATGACAAAGATATGATGGAGGTACTGTCTTTCATATAAAATCAAAAGCAGGATTTTATTTTTACTTCTAAGTGAGTAGATGATACAAAATAAGGGTGATTGATAGGGTTTGAAGTTATACATGGACCATCTTATGTGAACTACATAAATATGACCCCCTTCTTCCCTATAACGTCAATCCACCTACTTCATCTTAGCTCCTACATATTGATATTTTCTTTAAACATTCCTTAATAACCTTCAAGTCAAAAGCACAAATTCAGAGAGACCTTCGTGATTAAAGTATATATAATTGTTTTGTACAATCCAGTGTTGGTTGTTAGGCATTTGGAGAAATCCTTGTTTGTTAAGAGTGTACAGCGAATCGTGTATCCCTCAGCAAAGGTTATATCCTGTACTTGCTGTCCCCTATTGCTGTGTATTTTAAGAAGGAAGAGCAATATGCTGCAAGACCGACAGAAGTTTGGAGTATAAAGTGAGAATGCTGTCTGTGGAAATAAAAAGGAAAATTGCATGGTGTGATAGAAGGTCTAACTCTTAATGCTGAAATGCATGTTAATTTTTTTGTGCAACTTACCAGTATTTATTTTTCCTTCTCTAAATGCTCTGAGGAAAAGTAGTATATATCCTTTTCTGATAACCAGAGAAACAAAGATACAGTAGTTCTGCCCACAGACAAAAAGAGTGTATTTCTCTTGTTTTGAAGGCAGGTGCAAGCTCACTTTGCTTAAACTGCAAGACCCCTGGCAGCTGTATAGATTCAATAGCTCAGGGTATGTCTTCCTGAGAAACTGGTGGCTTCTACTTGGCTTGGAGCAAGAAGAATGAGCTCCTGCTTGCTTGCAGAATACCATGTAGAAATTAACAGTCAAATGAAAACTCCAGGTTTTATTATGGTTCTCAGACTACTAATAGAGGGTTTTTTTCCCCTTTGTAGAGGTTGTGTATTGCAGGTTGGTTGCCCACACTGCCATTGAGGAACAAGAGTGAAAAGCCAAACAAGAGAGGAGTTTGTCATGCACAGGTGAAGTTCCTTTGCACTCTTGTGTTAGACAGCAAACATATACAGCTCTACATATATAAATGTTAGGACCTACGTAAGGGGTGTGTCCAGTCCTGCATCTGCAAAGATGTTCACATATTAGCCCATGTTAAAAACCCATCCTTTGTGATATACAGCCAGCTGTGGTCTCTCAAGGTGGCAGGTACAAATTAAGGACTGCAGCAAGTAATGAATATTGAGTGTCTTTGGTAGAGTGTTACCATAGCAAACAGGGAACCAACAGGGAAGGTTACTGTAACTGGAGAAAAGTAACTTGTAGGGTTGACCTGAAATGTACCCTTTGATGTGAAACAATATATCTGAAAACCTTCTCCCTCTGATTTTCTTATTAAGCAAACTAAGAATCTGAAAATAAAGCAGGTACTAGGACACTAATCGGTATGGTTAAGGTAACCTTCCTCTTTTCTGAAAGCAAAACCCAGTGTCCTGTTTCAGTGCCTTCTATGTCAAAATTAACCTTGGAATTGCGGAAGTGAGAGAATTCTGTAAAGGACTAGGATAAAAGCTGATAAAACTAGCACTTGTGTAAAGAAAAAGCAGTAGTTGTCCATTACTTTGGGTGATAAAATATAAATCCGTTCTCTATCCTCCACTGTGATAGTCTCATTATTAAAAATTGAGTCACTTGACTACGTGTAAGTACAGTGTGTGATCTGTTTCTAGAGTAATGGAGAGACCTCAGATATACACCTCATGCTTAGGATCTTATATATGGATTAATCTATCCTCGAACAAACAATTTTCAAATATTATAGAATGCCCTTGGGGGCAGAAAGGAGAGAAGGAAAATCTTCATAAAATTCAAAAAGACGGGAAGCTATTGCATGTTTAATTACCTTTCTGTAATATTTCTCTAAGTCAACCATATGATCTGGGGAGAGAAGGAACTGAAAACTACTACGTAGTTGGACATTCCTTTTTAATTTACAGATTCCTTAGAATTTCTCACTGGAGATACAGACCCTCTACAGCAGATCTGAACCTACTGATTTTAGACTTGCGTTTGCAGACTCCTTGGAAGTAATCCGTGTGTCTCCAGAAACCACAAGTTGAAGTAGTTGAGATACTGTAATTACAGGATCCCACACATTGCTGATTTCAGCCAAGGTGGCATCTGCTAAGTACTGCCCTGTAGATTACTTCAAGGAAGCATTTTGCATGATCAAGTAAGGAACGAATCTAAACAAATACATGACCTTGTCTTTGGATTCCATCTAATACTGATGCCTAGTTACTTTGAGCAAGTGCTGACTCTTGTCAAAGTCTGCAAAATGGAAAGGAACAGATTAACCATGCAGCCTCTCAGCTAGGATACCAGAATACACTATATTTAGCCTTATCTCTGAGTAAATACAGTTTTGTAGGCTGCCTTCATTTTTGCTACCTTTTTTAATTTTTTAGATTCATAGTTGCATCAATGTGACATCTTCTTCCTTACGAAGAACCCTGAGCGTGTTTAAACTCCAGAGATATCCTCATTTGCTGAGATACTGAACAGAATATGAATGCCTAATTGTCCCTTATCTGACTGTTCATTGTCAAAATTTTCAGTGGTCACCAGCCTTTGCTCTTTTAGTGCTCCTTGTGCCTTCTCCTTTCCTTGCCCATTCTGCTATATTCTCGAAGTTATTGACATGTCTAGTGTCCCTGTAACTCCAGGTCTCCTTACCACCTGCTCCTTCTTTTGCTTTCACAGGTGCTGAAGTTAATTAATTAGGTTCTGCTTTATAACCCTCTCCTTTGTACTTGAGTGATGTACACCCAACCACAGGTCACATCTTGCTTCTGCTTCTTCCACCACTCAATGTCTTGAACGGGCATTTCAGGAGCCAGAAAGACTGTCTTTACTAAATTATTTCCAAGAGTCTTTTCAAATCTTTCTCAAGCAGAAGTCCCACTGCTCCCATCAAATCCCTCGGTGAGACATTCATTTCATCCCTAAGCCTTCTTGTTGCCATTCTTTCTCCAAATATCACAGGTGTTACTGACTCAAGGAAGAAGATGCATATGCTCTGCCACAAGCTTTTTCCATCAACTTACCTTCTTTTCTCCTAGTAGCTTTTGTTCCTGGTCTTTTCCTCATGTGTTTCCTTCCCCAGTGACGCGTGCTAGGATGACTGAACTACTTGCTTCCTTGTCATCTGTCTAGTGGCTCCTTCTGTTCAAGTCCAAAAAGCTTTTTAATGTTCCATGTCCTTAAATGTATAAAAGTAATACCATAATACTCCTACTCTCTTTCATCTTGGCTATTGTTTGATGATAACCTCTAACCTTTTCCCACCTTCTACATGTCCTCATTGTTCCCTACTGGTCTATCAGAAATGCAGGTCCTACAATCACCTTCTCCTGCCTGACAATAAAATCATGGTTTAGTCTCAGTGGATCTTCCATCTCTCTCTTCCATGATCAGATGCTTAGTCCCAACACTTCACCAAGCCAAATCTCTGACTTTGGTTCCTTTTGTGTAGTCATCAGCGCCAACCCCAGTGCTCTGTTCGCTTGCTCTCCTTCACTCTCACTGGCTGCTACCTTATCTCCCAGCCTGTGGGTATGTCCTTTTTCTCATTCAAATGAGTGAGAATGAATTCAAGATCTTCCTCAAAGTGCATTTCACCAGTTGTTGTCACTAGTTTGCCCTCACCCTTCTATTATTATTTACAGGCCCTTTAAAGATAGAACAAAAAGTAGGAAGCAAAAAGCAAATGAACAGGAACGTTGTTAAGTTGTCACTTTCTCTGCATCTTCAAAAGAGTCTTTCAACATTCGTTGCTCTTCAGGATAAAGTAGGACAGCCTTTGCCTGGTAGAGAACCACAAACACTACTAGTGCCTGACAAATATCCGTAATAACTGTAACTGGTCCTTTCTTCTAAGCAGTCACTAGGAATTGCCTGTGTGTAGGGGTTGTATAATCAGGCTGCTGTCTCAGGGGCCTGCTGTCAGTCTTTCCAACTCCCTTGAGAGCAGCAGAGAATGACTATGTATTAATAATGAGCTACGAGATGCTTGAGATTTTCATCTTCTTGTTAATGAGAAAAAGCCAAAGGAAACGTATGTAAGAGATCCTTGTCTGAAGTGAAGACAAGATGCTGTTTTCATGCAGTTCTAAACCACTCTTTAAACTCCTTACTTGTACGGTATAAGAAGCTGCTGTGGCATACATGGTCAATGTGGACAAAAAACAAAGGAGTCGCTTATGTTGGACTTGAATACTATTTCCTGGGGCACTCGTACTGCTGGTGGGAACCACAGTTCTTCACTTGCTGGCTGAAGAAGTGGAATTCTGCTACTGACTTCAGCAGAAGGGGAGTTTGCTTTGCACTTCCCATTTCAAAATTTGGTCAAAAGAAAGACATTAAGCCCTTCGAAAAATGTGACACCAGTGCTGAACAAAACAGGTTACAGAGAGTGGCTGAGCTGTAAGAGAGACCAGATCATTCACAGTGGTTTGCCTCTCAACTTTCAGCATAAACTGAGGATTTGGTGAATGGTTTATCTGAAGACAAGGTCCTTGTTTTACATCTTAGTTCCATGGCAGAAAAATGTATGCCTGCACTTCAACTCAGTGTGGATTTTTAATGGCTTACAAACAGCTGCTCTCACCAGATTGTAGTGTATAATGGCAGCAGTTTCCTGGTGCAGTTCAGAAGAGTATACAACTTGTTAGTGGTGGAATATGGACACAAGAGGATCAAATGAAGTTTCAGCAAGGAGGGAACAATTACAAAGCCTCTGAAAGTCCACTTGTGCTACACTAAACCCTTTGTTCTTTAGTAAGAACCCTGTTAAATTACAAACTCCCTTTATCTCAAATAAGGAATTCTCTCTTGGGTTGGGCTTTTTTTCTGTGGAGGTGGGGGAGTGGTTGGGGGTTTTTTTTTCCCCTGAGGACTGCTACCAGCTATTCACACATTTTAGCTTGTAAAGAAAGCCTGTTTCTCCACAGTCAGTCTGAATTCTCTTTGCCCAAAGATTTAAAACAGAGCAGTGCCAGAAACATTAGAAGGCTTCTTTCTGTGAAACTGCAGTCTTTTTTTTTTTACAAAACAGACTTCTGAACACATTAAGAGTACATTTACTGGGGATATAAGAGCAGAGAATACCTAGTCTGAAAGCGTCTTCACCATGTTGCTGTTGTGGTCACTTGTACCAATGGAAAATACTCTGTTTTAGCACCACTTCTTTACCAATTCAATACAGATCTAAACAGCTGTACAAGGTGTGGGGAAGCTCTTAGGATTCAGCTTATTGATGCTGTCTGCAGTTCATGTTGGCAGAGTTCCCAGCAGAGGTTTTCTATCTGAGGTTTTCTGTCGCTGCTAGCCTTGATCATATATGCAATATCTGACTCCAAAGTGAGGGACAAAACCAAATCTGTATATAACTTGTAATGGTAAAAACTACTCCACTATCAAAAGGAGAAAATAATTTTTGAAATGATTTTTTTTTTTTTTACTTTATAAAACAAATGATACACTGTTACTTAGGTCTGCAAGTGAGTTTTCTAGTCTGTCGCACATGAAACCTCTTGAGACATTGAACATGTGCTTTTGCCAGCAGGTATTAACACGCTTTGCTTCCCACTCTTTGGCAACTACTTCCATTAGATCCTAATACTTTAGGCATGAGAGACAAAGTAAGAGAGACACTGAGAGAGAGCAAATTCCTCTTGAATAACACAGCTTGTTTACAAACCTTCCACAGCCTGAACTAAGCCAATGGGAGGTCTCTAAATTAGCTATTGGAAAAGCATTTCAGGATGGTTTGTGTGGTGGAATGAAACTGATAATAGAAGTTGCTTCTCTGTACCCTGTGAGCTGATTAGCTCAGGAAAAGTACACATAGTGTTACAATTAGCATTCAAAGCCTATTCATCTGTACACTGGCACAGAGAACAGTCTCTGTGGGAGGCTTAACTGGGAGAATTATTCCTTCTTCTATGCTGTTTATAGTGAGTTGGGCTTTAAAGGATACAAAGCTTTTAAAAGAGACTTGGTCTTCAGGAAATCATTGAAGATGCTAGAAGCTGAAGTGCTTGGCAATTGGCAGGACTGAGAACAACTGCTGTGTTGCTCTCTATCAAGCCTGGCATTTTGCACTGCAAGACAATTGTTTATCAGTAACATGAGCTAAAATAATGCCACTAGTCAGGATTCAGTAGCCAAGGCAATAAAATGTGTTAAATGTGACATTCTTTGCAGTTGCTAATATAGATGTAAAACCCAAGAAATGGAACAAATTTGTGGTCCTGTAGTAACAGTAATGTGCCCATTTTTGCATATATTATAACAGGTTTTTTAGCCTTGCATCTAAATAAGAAATTAAAATTACAATGAATGAGGCTGAAATACTATGGAACACCACAACTGTGTGATTTCCTAACATGGGATATTGCATTAACAACACTCTTGCATGCAGTTTTATCCATACAAGGCCAAAGTCTGAACTTCCTTCTCACCATACTGCAACTGCCATTACTAGGGAAGATTTACAGAAACTCAAAGAACACTTACACTCTTCCCCCAACCAGCTGCTACGTTTGCACCCCCAGAGTTTCCTATCCCTGAGTAACATGCACAAAATAAGCTACCTTCAGACACAACCTGCAGGCAGGCTCAGGGGACTGCCAGTCCCACACGCAATGTTGCATTTTGTTTCTTGTGTCCTCAGAGCCAAGGTTTTCAAGGGCAACATCTCCACGTGAGGATAGCTGTTGTCTGTGTCAGTACTTGACAAGCTTTCCCCAGCAAAAGGAAAGACAAAAGCCTTAAAGCTCTGGGGTGAAGCTCACCTGAAAACTCTCACAAACTTCCCAAGTTAATCTGGATTTTGTGTGTCTTTTGATTTCAGAAGGGTCTTGCTTCATGTCTGTTTTGATACCACTGTATTTCTATGCTCTCCAGTTACTACATTACTGTCTCATTGCAGGAGCCTGGGTAGCTGTAAACACCTGTCCCAAGGGTCGAGAACCCACTCAGGCCGTGCTTGGAACCGGACAGATGTGGGAGCTAGGTCAGCCGGCTTGTCTTTTTACTCTTTGCAAGACTGCACCCTGCCTGCATTTCTTCCCACTAATGCCTCCCCTAATACATCTGTGAGTATTACCAGGATGATACCCTCTTCGACAGTTAGTCTCTTTCAGACTCCAGCTGGTTTTAGCATTCAGAAATACACTATGAGCTTAGTCTCAACTCTTCCATTGTTAGCTTGCTTCTGTGTCTCAGCATCTGCTGAGATTGAGTAATTCCCTTCCTTCATTTATATTTATATTTTGGAGGTATTTATAGATTGAAGCTATGGCCCCTTGAGTTTTCTTTTCCCTAGGTTATATTTACAGACCTTTGATAATCGTCCCTCGTATTTTCTGCTTGTCTTCCAATACTTATATGCTGTTTGCTAGCCATTGCATTGCTGCCTTTTCTCCCCCATGATTTTGCTCTGCATTATGCCAACAGTGGTGATACTAGGACTCATTTTAATGTAACCTTCTTAAATGAAGATGATACAGCCCTGGTCGATATAATACATAATCTATCAACACTCCAGCCTCAAATAACATTCTTAAACAGTGGCTGTTTTCTTACCTTTTCAAAGCCTGCTGCTGTTTCTCCTGCTGCAGGGACTGTCTCTAGCTGTCTGTACACTGCTCTGCACAGTGGATTTCCAGTTGCCTCTGGATTTCTTTGGCAGTTCTGTAATGTGAGATAATTAGAAATAAAGGCTTCAATGACTGAAAAGTGAAAAATCAAGGGTAAAGCCAGAATCTTACCAGCTCTGCTTTTGTAAGGAACTTAATTTTCACACTGAACATTCCCAAACTGCTGTTAACTGTAAGAGAGTTAGAAATGAAGGTGCTAATGATATGGACTGGTGCAGATTTCCCTGAACCATATGTGAGATGAGCAATCTAGGCTCATAAATTCAGTTCAATAGCTGCAAAAGTGCCTTGAATTATTTAGTTCACTTATCCAGAGAGAACTCAGAATTATTAAACTTTTGCCATCTACTGCATGTACAATTCTCTTTTACATAAAATTTTTCCTTGTGTGCAGCTGGCATATTTTTAAACATACATAATCACTCATTTTTCTGCCCTTTGAGTCATTTTGAGTTCTTCTTTTTACAATTTTTCTCCTGTTTCCTCAAATACCTCTGTTCTAACTGTGCCTCCAAATTTCAGACAGAGCCTTGATTGTATCTTAATGCTTATTCTGACCTTACAAATATCTCGACTTAAGAATTTGCCTGTGTGGTTACACAAGCTAGATTCAAGAAAGAAGAACATGATCTCCCTCTTTGTTAACTGATTTATTTCTTTAGCTTCTCAGAACAAGTAAAAACTTAACTTTGCTGAAATATCTGAGGCTTTCATTTTCCTCTGCCAAGGCTTTGCTCTGGTGAGAAAGCATTTGCTTAACCAAGTCATATCAAAAGGAAGACACTGATGTGATTTCAAATACTAGTGAAGATCCAGCTCTTGTTCTTGTCGTCACCACTTGTGACAAGCAGTTGCAATTCAAAGGGCGGCTTCCTCTTGCGTGCTGAGATTCTTTAGTCTCTCTGCAGGGCATCGTGGACAGAGTGCAGACTGCTTTCCATGTGTTCCTTTGGGGAGAAACCCCAAGGTACTTCCTGATGAGAAGTTCTTCCTGATGAGAAGCCTCTTTGTCACTTTTACCTCAAACTTTCAGCTCTAGTAAGCCCAGAATTTTTATCTGTAGATGATGGGAACTTTGGTGTGTAGGCTTGCTGTTGTTAGGAATGTTTTCTCTTTAGCACATACTAGCTTCTGAAACTTGTTGAGAGTGCTGAGATTTACATGGACCCTTACAGAATCTAGGAGAGGAGTGGCATATTAGAAGTATACCTATTTCTTAAGCACACTTCTGAAGGGGTAACCTAGCCCCAAAGTAGCAAAGGTAATACATGCTAGCTAAAAGGCTATTTTGTTTGGTTTTTTCAAGTCAAAAGATTTAACCTTTTAGATAAATCAAAAAATATATATTCAGTATGAAGAAAACTCAAATACCCATCAGGGATGTGGAAAAGAACAGAGTGAAAGCACTGGCCTCAGCAGAGGGGAGGATGGCACAGTGATGATACCAGTGTGCTCCTGAACCTGCACATCCCATGCTGTTCTAACATCCTGTGCTGCCTTGGGTCTCTGAGCGAGGGCCTGGGTTAAGAAAGCCATAAAAGCCCAATGGGGTGGGATAACTGAAAGCTTGGAAACTCGTAACCAGTGATTTCAGTGACCACTGTGCCTGTAAGATTAACTTACACTTTGCAGGGGAACATTTCTCTGAAAGGCTCTCTACATTGTCAGATGGAATATTTTATACTAGAGTATGTAGTTTTCAAGCACCACCATCTAAGGCTACATTTTAAAAGTATAGCCTCTTACATGTTACAAAACCATAATGGCTGTAGAGCACAATTTGTGAATACATCATTTCTGGCAAACCTGGGGGCAGTTTGCTGAATTTTCGTGGTCTTAATAGGAGCAATAAGCTAATGACATAAAACAGAGAAGACCATTGCTAGATGAGAAAACAAGAGGTTATCTGCCTACTAGGCTGAATGTATAAGGAAATGCTTATTCGAAGTTTAAAATATGTTTCAAAACTTCAGAAAAAATCTTGGAATAAAAGCTTCCATTTTGCCATCCCTTTGTTTATGTCCAGAAGTCTAGGATGCTGCTGTAAGGATAAGGTAGGGAGGTGCTGTGTGAGCTATTCTGCAGTACCATAATATCTCTGCTTACTTCTGTACCTGAAAATCCAAAGCCCCTTTGCCCCCATATTAGTTGTTGAGAAGTGGTAACCTAAATGTAGAACAAATAATGTGTGTTATCACCAAGGGATTTCTAAAAGGGCATTATACTAGTGACTGTAAAAGCTGCATGTGGCAGACTGAAAAAAAACCACAAATCCCCTTGTTTAATGCTGTTACAGCTTTGACAGGCCCTCTCTTGGGGTGGTTGCTCCTAAGATGCATTAATTCTAGCACTTAAGCTCCAGTGTTCAGTGAAATAGAAGCATGAACTGACCTTTGCAGAAGGAAAAGGTTAATGTTGAAAAACACTGATTTCAGCAACCCGTCTTCTCAAGGTAACCCTAGAGTTCATGGTTTGCTTAACTATAGAGTGATGTTGCTGTTCACTTGAAAAATAACTTTCTAAAGTGATCTATGTAGCTGAACCAGTATTCCCACTCTGTCCTGGTTTCAACTGGGATAGAGTTAATTTTCTTCACAGTAACTGCTGCTTTTTAGATTTAGTATGAGAAGAATGTTGATAATACACTGATGGTTTTAGTTGTTGCTAAGAAATCAAGGACTTTATTCAGTTTCCCATATTCAGATAATGAGCTGGTGTACAAGAGCTGGGAGGGAGTGTAGCCAGGCAGCTAACCCAGGCTGGCCAATGGAAATATTCCATAGCATAGGTGGCATGATCGGTATATAAACGCGGGTTGGCCAAGAGGCAGGAATCTGTGAGTTCCGTGATTGCTGCTTGTGGACAGGCTGTGCAATTGGTTGTTGGGTGGTGAGAAAAATTCTCTTGTGTTGTTTTGCATATTCTGTTATTATTATTATTACTATTATTCCTTCCTTTGTTGTCTTATTAAACTGTCTTCATCTCAACCCACAAATTTTACCTTTTGTCTCTTCTCCTTCCCATCCCACTGGGGGAGGGGGGGTTGAGCGAGCAGCTGTCTGGTGCTTGCTTGCTGGCTGCTGGGTTAAATCATGATACACTCATTAATTGTTTGAATTTCAATTGTGTGCTATCTATTTCATATGTCTTTCTTTGTCACCTGATACCATGGAGCAGATGTTGAGATGCATTTGCATCTTAGATGCTGCTGAGGTGGCATCTACTACTTCCTGGTAGTTCTTGCCTACGGTCATTCTGGGAGGGGCCTGACAACTCTGCGATGCATCAGGAGATGACTGTCATGAATGAGATAACATGATGTCCTTATCCACTTCGCATCAGTTGTTTCAGTTACTCCAATTCATAACAGTGATGTGAATCAGACAACGGTGTCACATAAAGAACTTTTATTGGGGGCTGAGTAGTAAATCTGAGTGAAGGAGAACTTGGGCTCAGTATTAGGGCCAATTCTTTACAAGGGATGTACTGAGCAGAAAAGTGGAAACCTCATTGCTTCAGTTACCTGAAGTGACTAGACAGGGCTCTTGAGCAGTGTTGTAGGAAATTATTTTCCATTGACAGTTCAGAAGCATTATCTTATCTGACAGCTGGTGTCTCTGCCTGATATCCTCTGAATCTGTCTTTTCCAGCAGGCTTGATGGCCACATCTGAGGAAAGTGGACTTTGTGACACCTGAAAGAGGCCCGTGGGCCTGGAAACTAAGTGAAATGGAAATACTTCACATCTGCCAGAAGCCTCAGAAGTGCCCCTCGTGGCTGCCCTGTGGTTCTGCATGAAGCAAGACCTGTATTTGCAGGTCCTTCTGCTTTTTCTCCAGGTAACCCAGTCTCCTCCTTTCAACATGAGCATATAATGGACATACATGGCGTGGCTGAAGTATAGACCACTACACCAGTTCCAAAAGTTCAACTGAAATACCAATACAAGGGTATTTCATTAACTGTGTAGTGTGGTACTCTGTGGCCACAAAGATCATTGCTCCATTTTTTTACCTTGTCTGGCTTTAAATGACTGGGACTAATGATGCTTCCAGCCATTTCTGTTAGGAGATGGTTTTGCAGTTTAATGGAGTGCCAGGACATCCCTCCTGATACCATCTGACTTAGATTTTATTCTTTGCTCAGCTTCGTCCCATTAATTTTACTTTAAAAAAAAATAATTCTTTTAGAGCTTTCTGTTTTTTTGTGTTCTGAATACTTTTAGGTTGTTGTCGTAGTCCCCAAGTAGCCATTACTGGGAAATATTTTGTTCTTTCTTCTTGCAAACTACATGCTGCTTTTAATTGTAAGCTTGTGATTACCATGAACATAATAAAAAGTCATTTAAATTAGAACCAATTGAAAAATACAGCTATGGGACGAGAAACCAACAGGAATGCTAGGCCAAATCCAGCAAAGCTTTTCGGCCGTTAGGTTTCAGCGAGGTACTGCTGGCATCAGTGTGAAGCTGGGACTCTACGAAGCAGCCAGAAGTCTACATTAGGAGATGGGATCCCAAATGCATTGTTGGACAAAAGACTGTGTATTTCCATACACCGAAAGCCTTTTTATTTCCTGGAAGTGTGTTAGAGCAGGAAGCCATGGCTGTGGCATCCATGGGGATGGCCATTTGCTGCCTTCACCCAGGGCTGTGGGGGGATCACAGCTACCTGTAAGGCCATCACGGGGTGTGGCTTGGTGCTGTACATGTGTCCTCATCCGTAGGTCAATGACCTTGTAGAAAGTTTCAAGAAGCCCTGGCGACTGACTGAGGAGGCAGAAGGGTGCCCTGATCTGCCCGGGCCCGCAGCAGCCCAGGAAAGGAGGATGAGCACAGAAGATGGCTTTCAACAAAAAGAAATGCTGATTTTCCCAGTCTTTTGTTTCTCACACATGTGTAGTACCATCATGACAGTAGACATGTCTACACCACCACTTCTGTTAAAAGACTTTATTATATGCCTAAGAGCTGAGAAGGTTTTTGGATATAAATCTCCTTTTTGAAGCTGCTAAAAGGCAAATTGCCCATTTGAATAGAAACCAAGTGGCAAACCTGGCTTGCAAACCAGGAGGCGTACAGCTTGTACCAGGTGCCAAGAAAGCATTTCAAAAGGAACAAAGTGATTGTGGCAGAGGTGGATACACAATGGCTGGCAGGTTTGGTGGATACGCAAGTTTTCCAAACACTGTGATGGTATAAAGTACATCTTAATACTGATGGACATATTATCCAAGCCAGCCTGAGCCGTTGGTCTAAAACACATAAGGAATTCTGAAGTAACCAGGTCCTTTAGAGCAATTTTTAGGAGGGTGTGCATGTCCCGGAAATTACGAGACTGATCAGGAAAAAGCATTTTAAACCAGCCTTTAAACAAGCAGTGTAGTGTTCACCATTGTGTTACTTGTAATGTGAATTCCCATATCCAACTGGCCTGTGCTCCGACATGACCACTCCAGCACAGGCAGCATCCATCACTCCTTGTACTATGTACAAAACATCTCCCAGCTATCTATACGACATAGGGAGGACTGCCCTATGTGACCATTTCTGCATATGCAAGGACAGTTTATACTGACTATTTGCAGACATCTGATCTATGCACCGTTCGGTCAGTTTTGCAGCAGGAACCACCCGAAGGAGTTTCTGAATGGCCACATCCCCCACCCAGGGTGCTAATCAACATGGCAATGCACACAAATTGTGGCTATGATCAGTCTAGGCAGAGCAGGAGATACCGTGGGGAATATATAGGACTGATTGAAATACCCATATGTAGAGTTCTTGCAACAAGTAATACCACTTTCTTAGTAGTATTACAAATTCCTGGAAATGCAAACTTACTAGAAGCTTGGTGGTAAAGGAAAAGGTGCTTGGTTTTGCTGCAATTTGTCTCTTTCAAATGAGAAAATATTTTTACTTAGAGACCTTAAGAAAATTCTGATGTGGCACTTCAGGCTATGCAACAAATACTGAACAATGTCTATTTTAGGAGCCTGCAACCTTTGCCAGCCGAGGCACTGATACCCAGGAAATAGCATGCTGCTGCATTGGATGTTGTGCTCTGCTCTCCTCTGCTGTCTCTACTTTAACATTTTAATTTCCTACTGCTGTTACCAAAGTGACATTAAGAGTTCTCCACCCAAGCCAGCATTTCTCACCACGTGAGCTATACAGAAAGGATCACTGTGCCAAGTGTTGGCAGTGTCCCAAGGTTTTTTGCTGTGTCAGGACATCAGCCCTCTCCTTCTTGAAAAGGCCTAAGAATAAATGCAGTTCCACATCATCAGCTTAGTTCTATGGGAGCTGGCAGCACAGACCAACGTGATCTTTCAAGTCCTTTAACACTTCTATGATCTTTTCATCAAGTGTTGCAAGATGCATTTCACTTTGCTCTGATTCTTGTGCTTAAAGCCTGTTTCTGCAAATTCTGAGTATATATGAAACAACTTCCCTCCTTTGTTTCTTCAGCCTTATCCTCTTTCCACTGGGAAAAAAAACGAAGGAGAAAGTTCCAATTTATTGTAGCAGTATCAGCTGAGAGCTTCCTGCAGATTGGAGTGGTGCAAATAGGTTCTCATCTATTCCTAAGCCAGCAAATGTGAAATGATATCTCACTCTCATTCTGACAGTTACACCCATGAGAACTAAAGTGTACCTGTGAAACTAATCCTAGGTAGCACTTAAACAAAAATATGCAGACAAGTAAGCATCTGATTGTGCTCTTTACCATTTGGTTAGTGCCCTAGCTCATGTGTTAAGTCAGGGGCAGTAAAAACATGCACTATTAGATTCCCATTCTTTGGGGTAGCTGTTTGAGAGCCCTTTGGTTTCAGTCAGAATCCTAGTGCCATTTCAGCCCGGTAGTGAACAAGCAGATGTTTGTGTTTGTGTCATTGCATAAACTTCAGTAGTATTTTATTGTCAAAAGTTAAATGTGGATGCCAGAAGCATAAAAAGAAGCAAATATTTTACTTTTTTTAGCAGAATTAGAAATAATATAACAAATAGGCACCCTGTATGGTTCTTCTGCGTTCGTGGGATTTAGAGGTTGCCCAGGGAGGTTGTGGAGTCTCCTTCTCTGGAGATATTCAAGATCCACCTGGACAAGGTCCTGTGCGGCCTGCTCTAGGTGACCCTGCTTCGGCAGGGGGGTTGAACTAGATGACCCACAGAGGTCCCTTCCAACCCCTACCATTCTGTGATTCTGTGATTTAACCCAAGTATGATTGGTTTCAGATGGTCAAATAATGCAGAATGGAAACCCTGCATAATGTCACAAGTCATTTGGAACTATCTCTTTGCTGGGTGCTTGCATATCTTTTAGCAAGTAGTTTTTATGGAAAACATGATTTTTTTTTACTGATGTAAGTATTTTCCCACCAGATACTTTCTTGCTTCAATGGTAATAACAACTTTTTTCTATTCTGGTCTTCAGAATTCTTAAGAACGTTATTTTCCCACAGGACCAGTGAGTTAAATTACCTACCATGGCCTATCTGAAAATTATCCCATTCCCAAAGAGTGCATGTGAAGCCCTTCTCTTAAAAATAGCAACCCTTTAAGGCTACCTAAGTTACACCTTTTGGATAACTACTTATTGCAGAATTGTTTCAGGGATTTTTCCTGTACAATTTTGAGAATTTTTCAGTTAGTTTTCATGTATTTCTTTCTTGCATCTTTGGATAAACTGGTGACATTTCTCTGAGACTGACCAGTATTATATTGAAGACCAAAAGCAACCAGCCTTTTTATTAAAACTTAAAATGTGAGCATCAGGAGCTCAGAAGCTGAAAAACTATATTTCTCTCAGCTTTTCTAATCAATTACATAATGGCCAGATTGAATGAGTAAACTGTCTGAAGTGGCTGTTATGTGTTTTTCTGAGATTTCTTTTAGGAACCACAGGAGGAAAGTTATGTAACTACAAAAAAAAAAAAAAGTGGGGAAAATCACTTAAAGCACTGAAATTCTGATTTATAAATTGTTTCACCAGAAGCAATAGTGACTCATGCTTTCATTTCGTTTACAGGAGATAAATGAGGTTGGTTGGCTCAGGCACAACTGTTCCCAGGGAAAAAAAGGCCAAAAGCCAATTCACAGAAAGACGACTTGAATACTAAAACTCAGGATGACAATCTGACAGCCACTTGGCATCTGCTCTCAGATGGAAGCCAGCTGGCTTCTCACAACAGTATGTGCACCAGAAACATTGTTAGGAAGAGCTTGCTGAGAAAGTCAATGCCGTGCATGCAGAGATGCAACACCTCCTGTAAAGCTCCCCTTGCGCAAAGCCCAGTGGGTTGGTGCGTCACAGCAGCACTGCTCTAGCACTTGTGTCTTCCTCACAATACATGCATGCCCCAGTAATCTGTAAGGAAACAACAGGTTAGCGATGAGCTAATCAGTAATAACCACCTGATTTTCTGGGATCCCTCATCCTGCTAGTATAGAAGAATATATAGCTTTGTGCAAGGCAGAGCCAACCATTTGACTTCAAGGGCAAGGTGACTGTTGGATGTAGGCCTCAGACTATTGGCTCTTTGGAACTGGAATTGCTTCTGTTTGCACAGTGCCTTGCACAAGATGAACTCACCTGTCAATCACTGTGATTCACAGTGCCAGTATGGTTATTATTAGACCTTCTGTTGGGAGAAGGCAAAAGTTTCCATCCCTTTTCTGCTCTAGAGACAGGTTGAAAAACAATTGGCATACAAAGCTGTCATACTCTGCACTGTCATGTGAACACCTCACAGTCCTGTTCTCAGGTCCCAGTGACTACAGTGCTGAAAATGTGCTAACGACAGTGGTGTGTACTTCACTTTACATGTAAGCCATCGGTCCTACTAGGTGTAAAAATGAGAGCAGGGAGAAATGTCTGAATCTACAAACAAAGACCTTATTGTATAAAGATGGATCTGAGAAGTCTAAACGGGATCTTTTGTCACCAGTTGCTGAATGCGTATCAGCTTCAGGTCTTTTTCTACACCCTGTCTGCACCAGCTTTTTCAAGTGCTCTTGGTTTTGGCTCTGAGAATCCCTGTTCCATCTCTGGTTTACTGGTAGCTGTCTCAGCCACACAATCCATCATCTTAAGTATTTGTACGATCATGAATTCAACGCAGAGCACCAAGAGCTTACCACTTCTGGCAATTAACTTGAGATAAATAGAAGTGATAAGAGAAGGCATTAAGTTACCCACCTGCAGAAGACTGGCTCAGCACTGAGTGCTCTTAACATGTGAGTACCTCTGAGGAAGAGCTAATTGCAATGTATTCCTTACAGTCTTTTCGTTGATGCACAAGAGATTGAGGAAATGGGAAGAAAAGGAAAATGCCTCTATCTTTTGAGTCAGAGTGGAAAATATGCAAGAATGGGACTCTAGAAGAACACCGGCTATTCTCAGAATCTGCAGAAAAAGAATATGCTAAGAACAGGGGAACAGACAGAGGACTGATGCCATGAATAGAAATCTCCGTCTGTGCTCTGGCCGTGGTCCATTCTGTATGACATAGCTTACACGATCCAGTGCCCATTTGGATTACTTGTATAACACCATAGGTGCTACAAGTATTGTAGGAAGATGAGCTCTGTGACCTGAGTCTTGTGTTGAGAGACACAATCCAATGATTGCCAGTTTGCATAGTAAGGTGCAAACATGGGAAAGGGCAGCACTGAATCAGATGAAAAGCAAAGCTCAGGTAAAGAAGCAAATGCTGATCAGGGCCATAAAAATGATGTAAGAAAAGGCAGGGGATTGCTAGGTGGAGACAAAGTGCTGCAAAGCAAGAGAGGTGAGGGTGAGGACTGAGAGTAGGGCAGAAAGAACAGTGTGATTAGGCAGAGCTATGTGTCTCTGAGAAGTGAAGTCACAAAGACTGTGAACTTGGAAGAAAACAGAAAACTGGGTTATAGGGGTGGTGGACTGTAATATACGTGTATAGTACGTAGCTGGTCAAGCAGAAAATCTGACTTCGGATACAATCTTTTCAAAAGGCATGGGCAAAAATGAAAGGCAGGATGAAGACAAAAGTGTTTGCAGTAGAGTCACCCACTGCAGTAAATGCCTGGCATGATGTACAAGCTGGTTGGCACTGCTCACTTGGGGTGGGTTGGCTTGGGATGAGTAGAATTCATTGGGCAGGAGGGAAATGCAGTGTGCTAGCATCGCCATGGCCACAGCTAATGAAAGTAGTACGAAATCCACCCCCTACATTACATCCTGAACCCTCTGTCCCCTAAAAGACCACTGAATGCACCTCATGTCCACTAGACTGTAAAGACCTCTCAAAGGGAGTACAAAAACACCTGCTCAGAACTGGATCCAAATTTAGCTGTAACAGAGCTGGATTTAACCCACTCAACCCAACAATTACCCAAGGAACAGTATCACAGTTGTGCAGTTTCCCACCTGCACACATCGCTAAATGCCTCACGCTTAGAAAGGGAAAATGTGCGCCATATGATACATAGGGCACAACAGGGAGGCTAGATGCTGTGATGGGCTGGAGACAATCGCTGTGGTGCTGCCTTGTCTCTTCTCCATGCCATACTGTCATGATTCTTTTTTTTCTCCATAGGGAAAATCATAAAAACACTGCCGAAGAACTCGTGAAGTTTTTGCCAAAGGTGGAGCAGATCCTTTGGCTGTTCAAATGCTGCCCCTTTGGGAGGCAGAAGGGACAAGTACAGCCAGGATTGCATGTGGCCGTGCAGGAACATCTAGGGGAGCAGTACAAACGTTCCTGACAAACGCTGAACTGCAGCACAGAACCTGCCCTGTGCAGATCAAGAGTGATCACTATACCACAGACCTGGCGTCAGCTGAGGGGAACATCATGTTCAAAAGCGTCATTTACTGCACAATTCAGGTCAGAAGAAACCAGGAAGGAAATTGTTACGTGTTTCTTCGCTGTATTGTTTACAGATACACAGGGAAATTTTTGGCTTACTATTCTGGTAGTTCAAAAGGCAGAGTCAGCATAGTTGAGAAGGAGAATTGGCAGCACTGAATTTGGCCATAGCAAAGGCAGATTTCCATGCTGACTGCCACAGCAATTATGTCTTTGTTCATCCCTTCAGTGGCTCCCACATCAAATTGCTCCAGCTCTGGCCAGCAGAGCTATTCTGGCAGGTTTTATCTGCTTACACAAGTAGAGAAAAGATGAGATGCGATCTTCACCGGCATAACTGAGTTGGGATCAGCCCCCAGTCCACAGTTTCCTTGGCAGAACTGTGCAGTTACCTGGTGGACCTGGTTTGTTTTGTGAGGTTTCCAATGTCCAAATTTTACACGGTGGCTGTGCTGCAGGCTGCCTGCCCCAGGCTGCCCATAGCTCCTAAGTCTGGATAAAGAACCTGTTTTAGCCTGACTGGAGTTTCCTGGGAGGGAACAGCCCAAAATATTGTTTCTCTAGTGTGTGTATTCATATGGTGGCAATGGCAAGAGTTAGAGTGTTGGCCTGATTAAATACTGTGTTATAAGGAGCGGAGATATTCTAGTAGACCATGTCACTGCCCTGTTGCAGTGCAATGTCCTTTGACAGAAAGTTCAGAGCATCTTTTGGACGAGGATTAGTGAAAGAAGGGCCAACATCATTCAAACAATATTGGATTTAGATTTTCAGAAGTCAGGATGAACTATTCCTCGAGTGGCCTAATCCTATTTGCTTCATTAAAGGCCTACTGCATTGTGGGAAAATGCATTTCAGAGGGCAAAATTCTTCAAAGAGAAGGAAATGGCTTTAGCCTTTTATGCATGAGAAAAAGATAAAGATTCGGGAGGCCAGATGATGACACATTTGTTTTGAATCACTTAAATAGCTCTAGGCATGGGCTGTATTTTTCAGCATTTAAAATTTTTTTTTTTTTATGTGGTACAATAGAACTGGAAAGCAGCTGATGTAATTAATGCTTTTATTTCTGTACAATGACAGTTTACTAATCACTGTTAGCAGCTCTATGTTAATGGCTTACCCTTCAAAAAAAATAGTAAGGATTTTTAGGGTCCCAGAAAAAGCATCTTGACTTGATCCTTCCAGTTTTAAGCCCAAGTTATAAGCTAAGAATTCTTAAAAATACATAGTTTGTTGTATTAAATAACAGCCAAGAATCAAAACAGTTTTTCACCTCAATTCTTTTAGCCAAACATAAGCTAAATTTTAATAGCAAATTCATCCCTAGGATGGTTACATTACTTCAGTGACATACCAGTTGCATTATGTACAGAGTCAGGTCATTTAGCTAGAAATTTTTGGTGAGTAAACATCGCTCTCTAATTCATCTACCTTTCAGCTACCTCTTTTTGCTGAGACTTCACTGTCATGTCTCACCACTTCTTCTGGATGCACCTCTGTGAAATAAATAAATTTTAATCTGTCTGATATACATTGGGATAGACCTGATCCTTCTTTCTGAAGCACACTATTTTGGGTCATTTTTTCTATGAGTAATTTTACATTTGTTATAAGGTGTTTTCAGCTATGTGTTGAAGGAGATGGTAATTGCTCTTAACATTGCACATGTGATTGCCTAGTTGCTTGGGATTAAATTAAATAATCCTAGTAGGTTTTTTCTTCCATTTTTGTAAAATAGCAAGCTAAACACAGGTCCGAAGAGTTCTAGGTTGTTCTCCTGACTGCTGCACCATCCTTTCTTTCCTGCCTAATCAGACTTAGAGAAGTAAACAACAAAGAGAATCTGGAAGGCGAGCTGGAAAGAAATGCAAATGGCTTCTTGTTCTGGGAATGGTCACGTGTTAAGCTCTCTGCTGGCCAGGGCACTGATTAGTCTTGCTGAAGACCTACTCCACAGACCTTGTGAACTGAGCCTGCTCTGTTCCTGAGATGTGTCTAAAAGAAGATATGTGAATTTAAATCAGAACTTGAGGATCTCCAGAATACAGAGTTGGGAATTTGTCTTCATCAGTCCAGTTAAATTAATTCAAGGCTTTGGTTTCATCCACAGCTGAGGATCCTGAGTTGATCATAAGGAAAACACAACAATCAAAATCCTACTTAATCTAATATACCTGGTGTTAGATTAAGTTCCTTTGACACTCAACAGCAGAAGACCAAACCACATTCCAGAGTTGCATCTTGACTGCAAGTCCTTCATAGTTATTTGTTATAGCTATATGCTCATAGTTATTTGTCAGGCATGGCCATCATTTAAGCCAAAAAAATGTCCTTTTCAATCATAAGGTGTTTCAACTTATTCCCTGCCTCTGCATGTTTCAACCATAGCCTCTCATCCTTGGGCTCTGAGACCCAAGCAGTTGCAGTGCCTACAGGTGCACTGAAAATTGCCAGGGAAAGTGAAAAGGAATTAAGCCTCAACCCAGACTTGTTTTTAAAAAGAAATCCATTTAAGAGTGAGAAATTAACTCATCCTTTTTCTTGGCCCATTCTTTTCCTCTGAGGCTAATAAAACAAAGACCATGCAAGAATTTTTGTATTTTTCAGTTTGACTTCTACTTTATGTATTCAGGGAGGCAGATGCATATAGTCTGACAGGAGGCACTAAGCTCAGTGAACTTTTTTCAATTCAAAAGCTTCAACCCCCTTTAAGCAAAATACTTCAAAAAGAGGAGAGAAAGAGTGATTGACTTCTGCAGAAAACTTAGCAAACACTTTTGATACTCAGAGCACTTTCTTTCCTGCACATCAAAGGAAAATCACTCTTCATTAAAGATATGAATTAACTTATCCCAGGATCTAATTGATATTTTGATTCCAGCAAATAACACACTTTTTTGTTCTACAGCTACAAAATGTCTGACAGCTCACTGAGCACTCAGTGTTGTGGAGAACTCACTATCAATTTTGTAAAGGCTGTCAATCATTCAAAGATTTCAATTCTCTTTAGGCAGAAAAAGGCTGTCTCTGAACTACATTGGACGCTGTGAGTTTTAGTCTCGGGCAAAGACAGAAATAAGTGAGAAAAATAAACACTTGAACAAACAATTTCTAACTACATATTTTGAGCCCCAAAGAAGGTCATTCAATTGATTGATTCATTCTCCAAAGTGGTTATCTAATTTTTAGCAGGAGCTTTAGAATTTTGATGTAAGCAGAAGCAAGATCTTCTTCCTGTGTATGTGTTTAAAGTGGGAGTTCAGCCCTGAGCATTCAAGGCTAAAGGACACAGTTCGTTTTTTAAAGGATGGGAGAAGAAGAAAGTGGAACAAACTAGGCCTTCTTCCAGAACTTCAAGTTTACACATTAATTGTCCCATGACAAAAAAGGACAGTGACTACTGCAGAAAATGGTCTGACGCTTCAGTCCCTCAAACTGTCTTATTTCTGTGCAAGTCTTGTGCTGGTGTCTTTGTACAAGTAAAGCAAGAAATCTAACCTTATGGTAATCTTATGACAAAGTATTTGACGGAGACCTGGATTCATTTCGAGGGCCTGCTGTAGCCTGTGTGGACTTGTACACATCCCTCTCCAACTCACATTCTTAACTTTGCAATGGGGAAATAACATAATGGTATGATATGTGATAAAGTCAATGTTTGTGTGGTGACAGGGCTTTAAAAATACAGAACGGTAAAACTAGCACCACCTCCAGAATCTAAAATTAACCTAACCACGTCATAGAAAGGCTGTGTAATTAGCAGGTTTTTTTCTGGGTTTGCATCCTTTATATTAAAAAAAGAAAGACTGAAGTTTGTTCCATTCATTTCCATTTGAGTTATCCCAGCTTGAACTGCACTGAGGAATATCTCTTTGCCACAGGTCAAATTGATGTTCCCCTGGGAACACACCGAAGTCGCTAACAGAAGGGAGAGCACTGATTCTAGAGTGAGAATCATTGCTCTTGAAATGTGCTGGATGGTGAAGATGAGGCAGGGAAATATGCTTGCATTTGAACTTCAGACAAGGCCTCACATTTTATAAGAGTTGTTTCCAGAACATGTTGTATTTGTTCTGGTCTGTGTGGAAAATATTATAAAGGATAATGTAGCTTATTTTCTTAGGTGAGTTCAGGTCTTTATTCTGATCTGTTTTCTTGACTTAGGGTCTGGAAAGATTAACTTTAGATTTAGTTTTAGTCTGTAGTCTTTAAAATCAACTTGTAAGTCTATGAAATTACAACCATCATTGTCTTGTTAATTCCTTTCCATTTTGGCAAAATATGTTTTTCTCAGATTCTTCTCTTTAGTATGTGTAGCATTAATGTCATCAAATCATCATACTGGCTTTAAAGATTCACTCACTATCTCCAAGGTCCTAGTAAACTGTAACAATCACAGCTCCCAGCTGAAAAGAGTATCCTCCATTCGTTCTTGTGCCTTTCTTTGTTCTATTTCTGACCTTTTTTTCTTCCCAGAAACTCCAGGCTTGATTCAATTCTCATGTGCAGAACTGCCAGAATTTCAGAAATATGATAGCAAAAATAATGGGTTGCCAGTACAGAGGAACTCTTTATGTTTGACATCAACAGAGAGAGGAAAGCCCTCACTCATGTTCACCTTTGCATTCCACCTCCCAAACTGTTTCTCCTTTAAAGTGCTGCATTATTCTGCTCTAGTACTTTCTATCAGAATTTGGTATCTTATCCTGCTGTTGCTCATACTGCCCTTACCTGTGCCCCCTTCTCTCCCTCTTCACGATTCCATCGGGCAATGGCCTTCTCTTGCTGCCTGGGTCCTTTAGGCTGAAGGCTGGTGTCCTACAGACCCCAGTGCTTGGTGACCTTCCCCTGCCCCAGCGCTTTTCAGCTCTGCAGCAGTGGGTGCTAGTTGCCCAGGGTTTTTGGGGTAGCTCAGATTCTTGGACAGCCAAAGCCACAGATGAAGACACCTTCTGTAGTTAACGTGTGGAACAGTAGCAGGAGCTGGTGGGCAGAGTGGACTGCATTCAGCCTGTGAAATGTGGCTGATGAGAGTTCATGGAGGTAGGCTGGGATCCATGGTTGCAGTGAAGTCTCAGGGAGAAACAAACACACTGGTGGCCTTGGGGACCAGGACACGGGAGCAGCCTGAAGGCTCCCCATGGGATGGCAATGCAATACCTGCAAAGGCCTTGGTGCCAGGGCTGGGGGGAAGCCCTAAGCAGCCCTTCAGAGCTGCCTTTGTCATCTGGACGTTCAGATTGAGACCTGCTTACCCAGCTTGAGACCTGCTTAACAAGGCTAAGCCAGGAATTGTTTAGACTGAGTGTCTGAGCTGGAATTCTTTGAACAAAATTGTTGTTTTTATCTACAGCCTCTTATAAGCTTGGTTATTCCACTAGAGACATTTTGAGACCAATCCCATGAACATATTTTGAGCGTATTAAAAGCTTGTCTGAAAACTGGCACATACAAGCAGCAATCAATGAAAACCTGGCACTGGTACACTGAACCGCATTGTGCTGGCCATAATATTGATGTTTGCTGAATATTTACAGCATTAAAGCAACAGTTCATTTAAAAGAAACAAGTTGGAAAGAAGCTTACACTGAAAGCAGTAAGTAAATTATATCAAATACCATATGAGGTTTGAGGCAGCATAAGTAAAGCACTAAAGCCAGCTAGGGCTGTTGTGATAAAAGATCTGTGTGAGAAGTTCTGCATAGAAGTTAGTGAATTAACATAGATTAGGGCAGCATATCTTATTTTTTTCCCCTCAGAGAGGTGGTATTCAGAAGGCAAAATGATTCAGAACTGTGTTGACCAAGCGTGCACAAGAAGTTAACTTGGTTTTTCTGCATGAGTGCTACATTTCACCTTGTGGATGAATCCAGGTCTGTGTCTAGAATGCGATTTGACTGTTCTGCGTCATAAAACAGGACACGAGTTGTTTTGGCAGGAAGAAGACGGAAGAATAAATTTGTGCTCAAGAAAACATGGCTTTTCCTGAGTGGCAAAGACTCAATGTATTCTCAGGAATGGAGAGCAGAGAAAACCTTTTTCCCAGCCCTGATAACAGTGATAAATAGTAGGGTAGTTGAAAAAAGCAAAATTTTTTTTTTGTCAAACAATGTAACCAAAACTTTTCTGCAACATTTTTATTATTTTACATGTATCATTTCTAGATTGGCAAGGAAAATATCCTCTAAAAGTCTTGTTTTATTTCAGTCTTGAGAGAAACTCACCTGAAATTGAAAACATTGAAAATGTTACAGTCAGCAGGTATAACTTTGACTTTCAAAACACTGTTTGTATGCATATGTCAAAGTACACTATGAACAACAAGAAACTGAGCTCCACATATGTACCTAGGATGAAGAGATCAGCTTTCCCAGATGGGAAAATGAAAGGCATAGAGAAAATGGACAACTTTCTCAGAATTGTACGGTCAGTCAGTGGAAGAGTCAGGAATAAAGCCTGGGTTTCATAAATTTCAAGCCCTCATTTTAAGCATTGTGCAGAGATTCAGTCAAAGTTCCTCATTTTCCATGAGTCATACTGGAAAACAGTATTTGTTTCTTTTAAGCTTATCTGGTGCCTATCTACTATCTAGGATGCACAAAAAGCATAGTCAGAGGGTAATTTATAGTGAACTCCAAGTCCTAGACACAGGATTGAAAGCTTCCACAGCAGTGCCTTTGTGTGCGACCTTGTGCAAATGACTCATTAGAACTGACCTATGCTCCAGTCTCCGAAAACATCAGATTGCATTAATCATTTTTCTCAGTCTCAGAGGCTCCATAACATTTGAACTGATTGTTTATTGGAATATTTACAGTATTTATGTATTCTGACAGTATTTATGTACTCTGTAGTATGTAACATTTTCATATTGCTTCTGCTGGGCTCCATTTTAAGTGACCTGGAGAGATGGGAGGAAAATCCCTGCCTGTGAAGCAGTGAGATTCAGTTCACTCACTGCTGGGTGAAATACTTCCCTGCTGTTGCCTTGGCAAATGGGAAGGACCTGGATGTTCGACACCAGCCTGAGCATGGGGAGCCGAGGAAGAAGCAGCTGTGCTCACTTCACTCACCAATCAAAAATAATCGCAAAACTGCTAAATTTCTACATTAGTCACCACCATGACAGCATACCCAAACACGCATTACGGAGTGATTACATAAAATACTTAAGGGAATTCACCTGGCATTGGCATTTGGTCCCAAAAGGATGGGCAAATTAGAAATACATAGATAAATGGATTCCTTGGCCTTTGTTCTAGGAGCCCAAGTAATAATAGCAGTAGCAGACAGTGGTTTTTTCACTGCAGGTGGTGTCCATTTGTTTCTTCCAGCTAGTGACAATTCTAACGTGATTTTTGTTGTCATATTTATTCTAATTCTATTCGAGTACCTGTTTTTGATGAGATTAATGGCTCACAATCTCTGAGACATTTAAGATGCAAGAAGAAGAATGTATCTGCCAGACACATCTGTGCTCTGCAGTCTAAAAATGCCTCCTGTTGTGAGAGAGAAAGACCGAAAGAAGTGGATAGAGTACACTTGAGCTGCTAACAAGCTGCTTTGTAACCTTGCCCCTGGCATTTACTAGTTGCCATTTAGAAGGCAACTTTCACTGAGCTGTTGTTGGGCTGCATTGTGATATTTCCTATTCTAAGCAGTGCTGTCAAGAACTATATGGTTTAAGAACTCTTGTTTTTTCTTAATCTATGCTTCACCTGCAATAACACAATTCTGCTATCCATTGAGGTCTGTTACAACTGCAGTGGAAACCTTTCTAATAGAGAACTCTTTTCCGGTGAATCTAATCTGTATTTGAGTTTATTTCCCCTGGAAGTGAGACACTGACGGCACTGACTAAACATTGTATTAGACAGGTATTGTGATGGGTTTGCTCTCTTTCAGTCACACATCAGAAGTCTCTGTGGAAGGCACAGAGAAATGGAGGCAATTTTCACCTAATGGTGCGTGGTTGTTTGTTGAATGGCTGTTATCTGCATTTGGAAGAACTGATTCTGATGGCTTGCAAGGTCTCCTGGTATCCCATGCTCCTACAACAAACTCTGTGTTATGAATGAACTCTGCACCAGACAAGTGTATAGTGAGGCTCAGTTGCACAATGCTTAAAATCTATAATGGATGAGGATATAAATGTTCCTACAGAGCTGGGCCCAACTGGCAGAGCATGAAGAGGAAACAGCTTAAGGGGTGAGAGGCTGCTCTAGCAGTGCTTGTTCATCAGCTCCCAATCCATGTTTTTTGGACTGCAAGCCACAAAATCTAATAATAAAAAAGAATCTTTATAATCTCTATTTCGTGATTTTGTGCACCTGCAAATTACTGTGAAACAGGAAGGTCAGGGGATTCTTGTTTTTCCCAGCTATTTTCAGACTGAAAACAGAAGTCGTTGCTGTGACTGTAGTGCAAGGTAGGGTTCCCTTGGCTGGCTCAGACAGCAGCAGCTGTCCAGCCTTGGTGGCAGGGCACCAGGGCTGCAGTAGAAGTGTGTGCAAAACTAGATGTGGCCCTCTTGATGAATGCTTGTTTTGATCACCTACCAGAGCCACTGGCAGTAGATCATCAGGATATTAGTCCCATCTGCAGTAATATACAGGATTTGCAGAGAGCTTTTCCAGCCACCATGCTGACTCTGGACTTATCTGATGAATTTGTCCATCCATTCCTTGCCAGTGAGCAGGCACAGATTATTAAGCTTGCACCGAACATAAAGTTTTCCAAAGAAAAAAAGCCAAATGTCAAACCTGTGCTACTAGGCCACTACTTAGGAGCTCTGAATAATTTACAACCAAATAATGTACTAAACAGCCTGGAATATTATTTTTATCTTCTTACAGTCAGACCTTCACAACCATCTAAAAAATAGGTTGGTTTACTCAATTAGGACAGTATAAATATGATGGATGTCTGACACTTCATGCTATTCTCTACATGCAATAAATCATCCTAAAACACACTGGTTTTGCCCTTTGAGCATGCTTTCTAGGTGCCACAACAGGACTGCCAAAGTATTTCCAGAGCACACTGATCAAAGTTCAATAATCCAGCATACTGAACCCAGATATATGACTGTATCTGAAACAGAATAGCAAAATAGGCTCAGAGGCATTCATTTTTAATGATATTTGATTAATTTGATCTGGTCACAGGCATATGCAGTCAGCACACGGAACCGAAACAGGATCCAAATTGCAAGGACTCCAGATTACTGAAGAAGAGGAACGGAAACCTGTTTACAATGAGGGAGAAAGAAAAATATTGCTAAGGAGAAAGATACAGCTTTACAATGAATTCTACTAGCAGATGATCTGGCCCATACAATGCCAGAAACTGGTGTAACAGAGCTGATGGTTGCAGTGGTTAATTAAACAGCAGCCCAGCAACAGGGCAGGTAGCTCTGTTGGTCAGGCAGAACATCCCAGCCTGGCACCAGGTCCTTCACGAGCAGAGCCTCAGCAGTTCATTTCCCACTGCAGTATTTTCAGTATCTGTATGCTGACCAGCTGTTCAGCTCGCATAACCTACTCGTCATCTGGGGATGTTGGTTCAGCTGGAAGAAGAGAGCAGCACAGCAATATCCAAATATCAGATAAAAGCTTCTATAGTGAGTAACATGTTTCCTCCCCTTTCCCCACCCCTAACATTTTTTAGTTCAAAGTTGCAAGTAACATTTTTCCCAAAAAGAGACCAAATTTTATAATAGGTAACTTATACATGGCAAATGTTTTGCCCCTTCCAGGCAGTGTTCTTTGCAATTACATTTTTGCTGATTGCAAAAACACCAGCAAGGAATTGTAGATGCAGCGGTTTACTGGGTGGACGCAAACAACCTGACAAGCTCCAGCGTGTTGATCATGTCGGATGAAGAAGGGTTTAAGAGGTAGCTGGGTAATCTGCAAGGAACAAACCTTGCAAGTTTTCTGAGCGCAAAAGCCGCGTTGTAGTCTGCAGGAGACTAAGTGCTTCCAGGGTAGCTTCCAAGTGGAATGGAAGGGGAAGAGTGGGAAACTTTCCTTTTTGGGATACATAAAATTTCCTCTTTTACATTCATAATACAATTGGGGTAATTGAGTTGGATGGCTGCTCTGTTTTCCCCCATAATGATCCCATTCCTACACTGAGATAAACTACAGGCTTTAGGCCTCATAGTTAGTCCCCTTGGAAACCAGATTATTTCCTTTTAAAATAGAGCACACCAATTATCCTTTAAATAGTTTCAATTATTGTCCTTGCCCACATAGCAACAGAAGATGTATTATCCACCCTATCATGTATTGTTGAGCTTCATCCTTAAAGGATACTGGCAGATCTGTATGAAAGACTCAAGCAATAGCCTCCTTCAGCCCCATAATTAAACAGCCCGGAAGCAGTGATGAGTAATGTATTTGGTATATTACTATAGCACAGCACAGCTTCATTTTAGGCCACCTTTCAAAAGTCCCACACTCTCAGCAGTCGTCACAGAGTGTTTGCAACCAGCATTCAGTCTTCTGCATAAAGAAACTCGGTGTTAAAGATGGTGGAAGGGATTCACCTGCCATCAAGACTCACATCTCCAAAGTCACTTAGGCTCCTAACACCCACTGACTTCAGACTGACTCGGATATTTCATTGCCTGCAGGAAAATATGTGTCAGACAGATTTTCAGAGATTTTTCAACACGAACACAGACAGATGAGTATTGTTGAGGTAGGGATTTTCTCTGTCTTCGGAGATCGGTCTTGATTTTCTGTCCTCGCAAGTATGGCAGGTGTACGCACACTACAGCAATGGAAAGCCGTGTGAGATTTTATCTGATTTTTAATCTTTAAACATCAGGCAGCAGTTACATATAACCAGATTTTCTATTTATGTATCCACTCCTGGAGTTACTGGTGCAGAAACAAGTCATTCCTCCTGATAGTGATGTTTTAGATATTAAAAAATACTTTACTTGGTGTTTTTTCATATATTGTGATGCATCTCAGTAGACATTGGAAGTATCTCAGTAGTTATAACTTAGTTGGCTTGCAGAGGCATTCATTACACTAGGCACTATAGACGCACATGGAAAATACAGCCCTACCCCAGAGACTGACAATCTGATGTCTAAAAATTTCTGTCTTTTGGGATTTTTGGAGCAATAACATAAATGTTGGGATCAAGCACATGCAATTTTACCTTTCATGGAAAGTCTTTCAGTCTTCCAGATAAAATGCACTTTTGTTAGAGGTGTTTTGCCTTCGTTTGGAAGACTGGTGATCGAGTGATACACCAGAGGTGGAATCAGCTGTGTTTACAAGAGCAGAACTCTGCATTTCCTTCTCTCATTAGCTGGTTAAAGATGTCTAGTCTGCATTGCAATGGCTAAGATAACACTATATTATTAAGAAAATATCCACTGGGTCTGTGTTAAGCTGCAGCCTGTTATGTCTGGTCCAACAGGCAGTGAAGTCGGAGCTCTGATTTGGCAGTCCAGTCTCTTCCCTCTCCGTTTAAGCCATACTCATGAAACACTTGTGGTGATTTCGGTGATGCTGTTTTTGAGCTGATCTGTTGCCGTCGAAGTTGTAGTGCAAATGAGTGAGCCTGGGGGTGGAAAAAAGAGGTTCCTCACTTGTTAAAAATGGAGTCCTGAAAGCTTTCTCCAGAGCCTACTAGGCATGTTAAGGAAAAAAAGACATTGAGTGTTCACCACCAGGGATATCCATACGTCACAAGTTTCTTTCTCTTTGGGGTACTTATTTCTGGTAAAACATAATTATCTACTTTTGACTGCTATCAGCAGTACAGCATGTGCCTTCGGCACCCCCAGAATCCTTTTACCATCCACTCTCTGTGGTGAACAAGCTGTATGGAGCTCAGTTGGCTATTCTCGTGAAAGGTTTTTATTTGCACAGAATAGACTGCTTCCCTCCTCTGTGATGTTCATATTCAGAGGATGATTAAATTGTCTGGCTGCTACTCTGACCCTGCTGACCCTCATCTCTTCCAGGTGAACTGCTATAACTGCCATGTTAAAGTAGCTTGCTAATCCCCATCAAAAGAGCTCAATTAGAGAAATGCGGTTAAAATGGCAAATGCAGAAGTGAGAGAGAACGTGGTTTTGTGTGAGTATGACCTTATACATCAGAGGCCTACAAAAGACTGAGGTGATAATTGCCTGTCTAAAAAACTGGAAAACATTTTAATGCAGCCTGTGCCCTCACATGGCACTGTCTGCCGCGCTCGGTGACAAGTATTGCTCATTGATTTGTTTCAGCCATAATTCTTTGGCTTGTTTCTTACAGTCGTTTGAAACCTAGCTAATTTGAGAAGGAGGGGACAGTTTATTACAGTAAGCATGAATTATCTGCAAGGAATACCTGTGTATTCTGTTAATGAAACTTGGTGCACTCATTTTATCCTTGCACAGTTCCCGAAAGCAGTTTGAGTTGTTTTTAAAAGACCAATAACTTTATTCTCCTTGAGCTGTGTTGGTTTTCCTTATGTTCCTCTCTACTATTTTTCAAGGCACTATAAATGTCCCCAGGGCAATTGTGATATGACCAGAAGCGCTTGCGATTGAGCTCTTTCCCTTTAGTTACCTCTGAAGATCCCTGCCTACACTTCTGAAACTGTTTTCCTTTATACATATGTGTCGACATATATTTTTGCCCAATAGATAACTTCACAGACTTTTCTTGGCTCTTTGGAGCACATCAGATGGCACTCAGACCAAATATGTATCTTGAGACATAAAAAGCTATCTTGATTAGATCAAATTTTCCTTTAAGAATGGGGAGGGCAAAATAGTTTTAAGAAGGGGGATGCAAATGCAATGACTCCTAGGGATAATATCTATTTTCTAATTAATTAAAGAAACTATTCTGCCTTCTGAATCTTCACACTGGAAAGTAAATTTTGGGATAGGATTTAGTAGTATATAAGTCATTTCACCCAGGAAAGGATATTTCAGGTGTTTGGTTATAGCCTTTTCAGTGGCTACTGATTTGAAAACACTGCTCTAAGGCACCAGTCTTCACCTTTCCTGAATCCCATAGTTGTGTCTTCTTCTTTAGATAGATCATATACTGGCAGGTTGTGTCACACGGGCCTTATTATCCAGGTTTGCTCCTCTATCTAGCAGTAGTAAGATTTTCCAAGGTCTTGAATTCTTTTTCTTCCACTCACCCCCAAAAGAGAATAGATGAAGGGGATATTTCTTAGATACTGTAGGACACAGAAGACATCCTTGGTAGTGCAGAGAGAGATTACATTTTGTTGTATGTCTGCTTAGGATGGAAATCTTTTAAGTGGATGCATGTCTTACAGTCTGCAGACACTGCAGTGGGAAAAAAGCAAGGCAGGGATGTGTAATTTTCTCATGCTCATTGGTCAGAAGTCTGTTAGCAGGACCACACAATGGTCAAATTCCATTTTGATATGAAGACTGCATTACGACGCAGATAAGCAGATGGACACGGATAACTAAGGGGGTTTTTTAGTTGAACACACTGAAAATGCTGATGGGCACAGAGCACATATTTTTTTAACTAAAATGTGAACTACCAAATAATTAGATCAATCAAAAGTGTGCACAAATTACCACCAACCTCAAATTCTTTTGGCAAGACTCTCCCCCCATTATAATTATTTTTTTTAAATATCCTTATTTTGTTTCAAAATAATGTTTTACTTAGACATGTAAAATGGTGAGAAAAAAGACAAATCTATAGAAAACATAAAATTAAAAGTCGAATATAAGGTCTTTAAACACAAAGCACTTTTCTGGGGAATGGAAAAAGAAAAAAAAGACTTTTCAGATCCACTTAAAATTTAGTTATTTTCCACCTTTTCTGTTTAACCACAGTACAACTTTCTGCAGCAAAAGAGCAGAACCAAGAAGTCTGCGCTAGTGCAGTGTGAAAAGGTTTGAGGTAGCTTAAAACAGTATCTCTTAAACGCTGAAAGCAGTCTAATCATGTCAGAACGGAATTCTATTCCAGCTAATTTACACTGCTTTCTTTTACCCAGCTCGACTCAAGTTAGCTTAGGTGTTTCTGCATTACATTGCAGGCTGTTGAATAAATAGTCCTCAGTTGGTCAGGTGCAAATTGCTTTGGATCAGTTGATTTCAAGATGAAAAAACATTTGCTCTTCCTTTTTTTTAGGTAATGAAACAACCTTTCTTCCTCTCTCCTCAAGAATTTGATCTGTTTCCAACAGTTCCCCTGTTCCTACTAAGACTAATTCTAATTAATTCTTTTCATCTTAGCCTGTCAGTTCAGTAGTCTGAGCACAGAGAGAGCTCTTTATGAAACGTATAACACATTTATTTTCTTAAGTCTAAATATTTCTTGAAAAACCACAAAAAGAAAAGCTTTTCATATCCAATATTTTGGTTTACCTCCAGGTGAGCTATTTCAAAGACTGGCACGTACCTAATAGGTACTCTCTCTTTCACTCCACTTTGCCCTTCTTGTGGTCTGATATCTGCTAGACATAAATGAGTAAATAAAACAGGAATGTCTTTTATACTTCGAGTTAGAACAAAGTGGGAACAGAACAGGACAAGAGATTGATTAATGAGGTAATACAAGCTGTTCCCAAAATCTCAAATGCAGCCGATGCCAGGGAAAACAGTACGACTCTGTAGATGTTGTGCGCTACTTTCAGTATTCTGAGGCATATTTCTAAGGTTTATCTGAGCCCCTCAAATATATGGCATGAGAAAAGCTGCTGTCTGTAAGAGTCATTTATATAGGGAGCTATTAATACTCATTTTGTGTGTTTGTTTTGGTCTGCAATTCCCTTTGACTTCTATGAGCTTCAACTTGGAAATTTATCTTCAATTTTAAAAATTTCTACCCTCAGAGAAGTGGTGTCTCATGCTGTCATGTTTGCTGGCTAAGAAAGTAGTTGACAAACCGTAAAAACCTATCCAGCTTTATTTACCATCACAGAAACATGCACAAGGAGAAAAAAAGCACACTGCAAGTTTTTGAGTGCCGTCTGTAGCACATGTAAAGCATGCAATTAGGCAGACTGCTCTGCCAGGGTAAACATCGTCCCTCCTGCACCTTCTCTGAAGTTCCTCTGAAGTCTTGGAACTGGCCTGGTCAATGGTAGAGTCTTCCTGACCCTGAGCAAAAGAAGCAGTGTTGAGGGGACTTCAAGAAGCAGGTTGGTCTGGCCTCCTCACAAGATAATGTCAGCTATTTCGGTCACCAGATTGGTCTAGGACTTCAATACCTCCAGCAAAGACGATCCCAAGAGCTTCCAAGTGAAGCTACTCCAGTGCTTTAGTGTGCTGCTACTAGAAAGCTTATTTTGCTAGTGCCTGACCTGAATCTTCCTACAGTTTAAGCACATTATTTCTTGTCCTATCTCACAAGAAAATAAAGAGGCTACTTCTTTTGCAGCAGTCTTTTACACACTTTGAAGTTATGATGTTCCCTTTCCATCTTCTCATCTCAAGGATAAAGAGCCCCAAGTTAGCTATTTTTTTTGTCCTGGTTCTAAACTGTCTTAACTCACTCAAAACTTCTTCCAGTTGCCACGCACTGCTTGAAGTGCCCACATTTGTGGCTGAAAATTCACATTAACATGTGATAGAGACTTCAGATAGAAATAAGCCTCATCTGAAAAATATCTGCAGCTGAACTTACAGTTTTGAGGAGCTCCAGTCTGAGGCTTTAGTTCTCTCTAGAAGCCATTTATAGTTCCAGACTTTGCTGGAGTGTTGATTTCTTCCTGCAGGTACCCCATGTCAGCCAAGGGTGGCTCAGATATTCAAAAAGATTGCTTTTGCACTGCAGGGCACTCAGGTATCCTGCAGATTGTTGCTAGCTCTAATGATGTGATCCCTACGCCCTCCTTCTCATCACAGAAATTTCAGGAAAATGCCAGAGATTTTGGTTTTATAATCCCAAAAGGGAATTACTATGTAGAATGTCTTTTGGAATACAGGGAATAAATTTCATTTTTAAAAGTTTAAGACGTGAGTGCTTGACCCCTGGGAAATAAGCGTACTTCTTCACTTGCTGCTTTAATCAAGGTTCTCTGCTGGAGAACCTGAGGTTCTTTATGGAGTTTGCTTTGTAATATTGACTTATTTACCTAGGCTTGCAAGGAGCTCGTATCTCTCCCACGAGTCACATTAACTGCTTCACTGCTTCCCGGCATGAGGGGGTGCTGATGGTGTAGTTTGCAGCAGTAAGACAGACTGGGGTTTGGCCAGGTAACTGGCTCTGCTTGCTGCTAGCCAGGAAAAGTCAAAGACCTGCTAGTCTCCTGCCTGCTCGATCCCACCTTCCTGAACTGCACTACTTGACCTTAGCTGCAGTTCTGGCCGTCAGATCAATTCCTATAAATGTATGTTATCCAGTGATACATTGCTATTGCAAATGAAAAATATACAGACCAGACTGAGCATCTATTATAGTTCCGCTCAATACTCTGTAACAAGATTGATGACTCCTTCAGCTCCCAGTCCTGCTCCTATAGAAGTCAATATATTCCTTGCCAATATGAAGAAGAGAGGCTCCCTATTTCGATAACACACAGCCCCCACAGATGTACATTGCTGTGTTGCTTGCTCCTCAGCGGGCCCTCAATGCCCTTGCCGGCTGTCACACATCCCTAAGTAAGGATGGACTTAATGCCCCCTGCAAGGGAGGAAAACACACAACTGCAAAACCGTAGGCAAGATGACGTTGCCAATGTGTTCAGGCTGACCAGCAGACTGGAACAAACAGCCTGCTTCGCTGTGCCTGTTTGTGCATGCACTGAGCTCACCTATCTTATCCGTTAATTGCTTTGAACTTTTTGTTTACTTCCTGCTTGGGAATCTCAGAATTTGGTGCGCTAAAAATGACTTCTGGATTGCAGCATTGAGCAAACATTGACTTAACCTTTTCTGTTACTCTGTCAATATTTCCAATCTATTCATATGCATGTGCTATTGCACTGGATAAACCAGGATTGTGTTCTAAACTAATTCTCTTTTATTTATCTGGAAGTATCATATTGTGCAGGCACACAAAACACCCACATGGACCCACATGAATGCCTTTAATAAAAAGCTTAACCCTTATCAAACAAAGAACATGTACTCATGGAGTGCCGGATCGGAACAGCTCCAGTTTAGAAAGCTTTTCTGCTCCTTGTCAGTGCTCTCCTCCTCTCCACATGCTCTCACTCCATGATCTAGTATAACCCGAGTACCAGGCATTGGCAGCGGACAATCTCTGTTCATCTCCCAGCTGCAGCAAGCCAGCAAATGGGAAGAGCAAGATCCTTTAAGTGAGTTGTGTTCGAGACACAACCTTCACTCTTGCGTTGTACAATCTGATGATCGCTCAAAGGGCATCCTAAAATTGACCATTAAGCATTCCAGGAATGCTGACATGCAACAGTAAGCGGTGCCATCAGAACTATTAAGACCAGTAGAGTGTTCAGGCCCTTACGGCAGCGTTTTGTACATGTTATGTGATCGGTGAGCAGAATGGAAAATGAAAGCCATTTAGAAATATTTAAGTTTGTATTTGAGATGACACAACCATTTTGTTGCTGATACCCACCATCTCTCTTTATTCTGTTAAATTCTGCATTTCTAACTTCTTACTTGATAGATATTATATTTCTCAAAGGGACATTTTATAAAGTACTTTTGGGACTTTTGCATCTAAAGTAGACTTTGTAAAAACAAACTTTGATCTGACTTGTTTGATCTAAAAGCCAGCTGAGCTAGGTAAAAGATCAAGAGCTGTTTATGTATTGGCTGTCTTTTTGAATAATATTTTCCTTAAAGTAGTCAAAGGTTCCACACAGTTCAAACTAATCGCAGTATTTTTTTTTTCATGGATGATAGTTAGAATTTTTCCTATTTGTAAGTTATACGGTTCTCTCCTATGCAACATTTGTCAAATTAGCCTTTAAAACAGCCTTTAAACTGTGTCATTTTGCAACTATGTCTTTTCTTCCTTCCTTCCTTCCTTCCTTCCTTCCTTCCTTCCTTCCTTCCTTCCTTCCTTCCTTCCTTCTTTCCTTTCTTTCTTTCTTTCTTTCTTTCTTTCTTTCTTTCTTTCTTTCTTTCTTTCTTTCTTTCTTTCTTTCTTTCTTTCTTTCTTTCTTTCTTTCTTTCTTTCTTTCTTTCTTTCTTTCTTT
>Ga0065711_1002080_pt1 | contig 47641 bp, 13 predicted proteins | sample Hoacrofraction12_FD_59098 | JGI IMG/M metagenome (GOLD analysis project Ga0065711, IMG submission 59098) | Hoatzin crop microbial communities from Cojedes, Venezuela - Epithelial fraction 12 v2 (version 2) | ecosystem: Host-associated > Birds > Digestive system > Esophagus > Crop | place...
GGAGGGGGGGGGGGCGGGGGGAAGAGCAAGAGAGTGGCTGCATGGTCCTAGTTACCAGTTGCTGGGTTAAACCACAACACAAGTTTAAGAAAAAAAAGAGTGAATTTTAAATAATTATAATTGTCTATGAACTTTTTTCTGTGTGCAAATGTATTTTACGAACAAACAAACATAAAACTTAGCTTTTAGCAACTGGTAACAACCAGATATAAATCTCATCCAGTTTAGAGCATTTCTAGACCACTGTAATGTTTTTCCTTAGAAGGCATACTTCTAATACATTATCATTCTGAATAGAAAAGCACATGGATGTTCTTTGTTGAGAGATTTATCTAGAGCCTACGAAAGCCAACAAACCTAAGACTGAATATATTCCACCTGCCAATATAATTTGTAGTAATTCTGTGCTTTGAAGTTAACTGTGAAACTCTAGGCATCTCCACCAAAGCCACCTGGAGAATAATTTACCACTCCCCTGCTTTTCTATCAAACTCTCAGGTACATACTCTTTGTCTGAAAAGGTTGAAGAGTTGTCCCTGAGCACTGTTAATTCCTATCCTTGGTACGTGTCAGCGGGAGTTAGGTGAGAAGCCTGCCTGTCTAGTCTAGTCTTTTAGTCTTCTGCCTGCAACTTCAGCAGCTCAAATAACTGTCTGTGCTAATACGTATTTTTCATCCCACCACTTAGACCTTGACGCTGATAAAGGCGGTATTAATATTTGAAAGATATAAAAAAAATTGTAAACCATATAGTTTGTTGTGAACAGAAATTCTCATTGTCTTAACTAGAAATTCAAATGCTTATTCTCATCCATCTGCTTCAGCTCTCCCTCTCCTGATACTCCTTTAATGTTTCTTACTGGGCTTTACTTACTCTTATGTTTCTGTGTGTGGATGGAAACAGTTTTATCGTAAATCTTGTAAAAGTTAAGGAGCTTAAAAGTGATCTTTATTAATTCCAAAGAAGATTGAAACCAGACAGCAAGTAAAGAAGGGCATGAGGGCGTTTTACACATCATCACAGCCGTGGCAGAGTGATGCTAAAGAACAGCTGACAAGGGTACTTGGAAAATATTCCTTGTTCAGGTACAATACTGGATTTTAAACAGCCTTCAAATGTGAATGTCAGAAGAGGATCCAGCTTCCACTGTCACTGTTGTTGTTCTCACTGCAGTGAGGATTTGGGGACCCAACCAGGGACTTTGTGAAGGACCCTCGTGGAAAATAGAGACTACATTGGCTCAGTCCCAGTTGGCATAATTGTCCCTTGAGATAAAAAGATATTTGAGTTAGTGCTGAATGAGTTAATGCTGGGACTAGAAGCACTGTAGATGTGTCAGTGTGATGCTAATTAGTCTTGCTAGTTTTCCATCAGGTATTTGCATTTCTGTTAAAACAGTGAGTCTCCTGTACTGGAGTTTTTCGCATACTCTGTGTGTTCCTTATTATCAGACTATCGAAGCACCACATAATGTTTCATGTGGTTATCACGGTAAGATCTTTTTTAGGTAGGGAAGTAAAAAAGGGGAGATGAGGCCCAGAAAGACTCAATGGTTTGTCCATTCTCACAGGAAATCTAGGATTTATTGATTCATTAGCAGAATCATAGAATCACTAAGGTTGGAAAAGACCTCTAAGATCATGAAGTCCAACCATCCACCCAACACCACCATGCCTGCTAAACCATGTGCCACAATGTGATATCTACAAGTTTTTTGAACACCTCCAGGGATGGGGACTCCACCACCTCCCTGGGCAGCCTGGTCCAATGCTTGACCACTCTGTCAGTAAAGAAATGTTTCCTAATATCCAATCTAAACCTCCCCTGAAGCAACTTGAGGCCATTGCCTCTCATCCTATCGCTAGTTAGTTGTGAGAAGAGACCAACACCTGCCTCACTACAACCTCCTTTCAGGTAGCTGTAGAGAATTATAAGGTCTCCCCTCAGCCTCCTCTTCTCCAGACTGAACAATCCCAGTTCCCTCAGCCGCTCCTCAAGATGCAGTGACTTAAAGCAGACCCCAAGATTGCTGATCTACAGATTCCTAAATTTAACGCCCCTTTTAAAACACTTCTGCTTTGAATCCTGAGCCTCTAATATTAGCATTCCAGGAATCCATAGTTATTGTTCAGTTACTGGCTCAAATTTCAAGGACAAAAATTGTTTTTGAAGTGCAAAGCAGTGGCCCACAGTACAGATAGAACTGAGAGAGGTCTCATTGGTTAATTTAACCTATTATATTTTGCACTTGTGGACAAGAAATGAAGCATTTTAAGTGATTTTAGAAATTATTTTAAATGCAGCATTCTAGGAAAAATATTCTTGTCATGCTATCATTATGGTGATGGAGACAGCAGAGACTAGTTAAAGGAAAATCTCTGGGTATCATAGCGTTGTATGTTCCACTAGAGTCTTCATCTTACATGCCCAGTTGGTTGCATTCTTCCATGATCCTTAACTGGGATGGGAACAGACGGGAAAATAGGAGGTGTAGTTCCCTCTAGTGTACAGCTGCTTGCAGGAGTTAAGAGCTCTGGACTGTTTTGCAGACTTCCTACATATTGTTTATGAAAATGTGATTATGTGGTCCTCCTTATATTTTCTAAAAGTTGGCTTCAGTATCCTGTCCTCTCAATACATCAGCTAGTAGGAACCTTCTCTGATGATGCCCTGTTTCTATCATGACGGTTTTTTACTGCTTATGAGGATAAATTTTCTCCAGTCTACCTCTGTTGGCACTTACTAGTTTGGAAGATATTTTTCAGTGCTTCCTTTCTCTCTCCCCTGTAATTGCAGTGTAATTGATGTGGGGAACCTTTTAATTTGCCTGTGGATTCTGGTAAAGACTGTATATATGACATGCTATTAGTTCAGTACAGCTAAGATTTGTAGTAATTGCTGGTACAAATCATTTCACATTTTGACTTGGTAATGAGGATGCACCATTGGATCTGAATGCCTCCAAACCTGTTGCTTGTTCCCCTTTGGCATTCATCTACCCCAGGAAATGAGAAACATCGTTGTCCTTGTTTTAGAAGAGAGACTTCTGTGTATTTTTATGGTAGGAAGCCTTCAGCAGCATTGTAGGCTTGAGGAATTCCTGCTTTTTACCCAGCTGTTTGTACGCACACTGTGCTGGGACCAGCCTTTCTCCCCTCTACTCCCATTTCAGCACCCAGTCAGTGAACTGATCCATGTTAAAAAGAACACATTTTTGCAACTCGTATTCTTGTTTCCCAAAGTAACAACTTGTATTGTGAACCTATGCCTAGAGGCTCAGAGGAGCAGAAAGATTTTGGACACCAGGAGCCAGGGCATGCTAGGTTTGGCTGTGAGGTTGACCTGAATTTCCTTCCGCCAATGCTTGTTCCCAGGCTGCAGTCATGGTCCTCTCAAGATGGCTGGCACAACCCTGTGAGGCCGCACTGTGAAGAGAGTCACAGAAACCCTCAAGAAAAGGGGTACGAACAGGGATCGTTTCAGTGATCTCCATTGAAAGTCTGTCCCTGCGTTGGCATCTCTTGTAACGTCCCCCTGAGATGAAGCGGGGAATTGCATTTGGGTCTTCCCAGTCCTAGTCTACAACACAATCGATAGCCAAGTGCCTTACCTCCCCTTCTGGGATAGCATCAGACATTGCTCTGTTTTTAGGCGTTGCCCTGCTTTGCACTTGGAAATACCGAGATGCAGAAAGTTCCCTAACTGAAGTATCTAATCATGGAAGCCTTTGTTGACTTCTGTAGTCTCAGCCTAGCTTCAATGCAGTGACACTCTTAGGCTTGATGCACACAGCTCCAACATGAAAATGTGCTTAACCACAGGCATGTGTTTTTCCAAGCAGAGATAGGTTTAAGCATGTAATTTTAAACTATTTTGTGCATTGATGTCATCTTAAGTTGAAAGTATTTACATAGCTTAAATACTTGCAGAAAATCTTTGCTATCTTGGGGCTTTTCTGCACAGCAAGTGGGAGAGAATTTGGTAGTTAGTTGAAGGTGATATGGGAGGTCCATGGCAGGGCCTGGAGCAGAGGCAATTTCTGCTGACTCACATTTCTCTACTTCGGCATGATTTCCCCTTCCTTACAGAGGCGAAGGCAAACTTGGCACCTCATCACTGCGGAGTGCTTACGCTTCCCCTTTGCTGGCACATGAATGCTTGACCTCCTTCCAGAGAGTGGCAGTAATAAAACTTTTTTTTCTACAGCAACAACAATTGGCATAGACTTGTAGGCACTTACGCGTGGCTTTGCTCTGACAGGTGGTGAAGTCTTGCTGGGAAGCAGCAAATTCTCTTCTATTTGCTGCTTGCTTTCTTGTCTTTTCTTTTTGGTTCCTGACCTGATCATGGGTGTTAGCACCTGAGGCCCACTTTGTCCTGCAAAGGTTTGCTGCTGTTGCTGTGTGGTGAGGTAGATACAGGTTAAGCAGACAGAGTGCTTAGTCCCACATGGCTTAAAACAGTTCCCACAATGAAATCACTGTATTTAAAGGAACATGTTTTTGAAAGCTTAACTGTGCTTATGTAAAGGCTTTGCTTGTATAATATGTCATAAAAATAAAGTCTCATATGGCATTACAGTGCTAAGAGAAGAGTGGTTTCTCATGTAGATTTGGCATTTCTTGGCTGTTTTTCCTGTGTAAAAAGCAAAAAAACCCCCAAAACATAACAAAAAAGCTCCATGAACAAAACCACAACCCCAGTGTACTTTATTGAGGGAAATACTGTAATGATACCTCTGCAACTTTAAGGCTGACAGCAGGCAACCAGGTAAACTTTTCTTGTGGTTCACGAGAAAGAAGGAGGCTGAGGGTACCACTATCTGTCTTACTATTCCCCATTGGAGTAGGTATTGATGCGTAATTGCATTTTGTACAGAAAAATGAGAAGGTAATTTACAGGGCTGCGTCATTTACTGATTTCTTGCTTAATGACTATAGTCTGTGCTACATTGACAGAAGGTACACGTGCTGCTGAGCGAGCTGCTCTTCTAACTGTGCCCTGATTATACACAAACTCTGCAAAAGCCCAGCTTCGAGAAGGCTTCATTGAGGGTTGGTAAAAATGTTGTGTGTTACCTGCTGCCACCCTGGATTTCTGCTGTCCATTTCAGCCTCCTGGCGATTGTTTTATAAGTTTCATTCCGTGACTAACCGAGAGCAGTGTCTCTTTTGGGGATATTTTCCTCAACAGTTAAGCACTGAGCGTGTTCCCTCTGGGTAGTCTCAGCAGTCTGTTTGGAGCATCACATTGCTTCTTGCAGGGATACAGGAAAGAAAATAGTTGCGCAGCAGGGAATGTGCCACATGTGGTGGTGATCTTTCAAAGAGGCTTGAGGAAGATTGATCTCCAGCTTCACCTGCAAGGTGAAAGTAATTCCTCTTCTAAAGTCAGGACAACTCCACAATAGTATTGCTTTCAAAAGAATCTGCATTCCTTTTGTGTGCATGGATGTGCTCATGCTGCTTAATTGCCATTCAAAATTGAACTTGCCCTGCTCATATCCTTTCACAAAAGATGTTTATTAACTTAGTTTATTAAAGAGACAGGGCAGAATAAAATATACACACCCCATCCGTTTACAAGCAAACCATCAGCAGGCAGGCATACCTGCTATGGATCTCGCAGGAAGGAATCATATCTTGAAGGAAGATCAACATCACTAGCAGAAGCTTCTAGTCTAGTCTATGGCAAATATTGCACTTATTTTTTCAGGATATGGCAAAAAGCATCCTAGCATGGAGCACTTATGTGCCTAAAAGTTACATTGCTCTCTGCTTATACATGAATTCTTCTTTATCATTCCTCAAGTTATTAGACTGTTTTTAAGATATGGCACTTGACAGTGACTCTATATTTTTTCTTGTAAATGAATTAGTAAATCAAATTACCTTACCATCAGGAACTTTTACCTTGATTTCAGTCCACGTGAAAATGCCTGGAAATCAACGCCACACACACACATCTGCTGTGGTTAAGTTCAGAAGCCCAGTGATGCTGAAGGTCCCTGTATGTGCCAGGACTGCCTCACAAAAGGGTTGACAGCTCAATGAAAGGACTTTGTCCTCTGTGGAGAGGTTTCTGGTTGCTCTTGGTGCTTGACAAGGAGAAGCAGCAGGATACACTGCGGGTTTCGGAGGGGCAGGCTTCTTCATCCAACAAGCTAGATCTTCTGTGACCTGTGCTGAGTATACAGTGGAGTAACCTGGAGCACTCTGTAGGCATCCATGCCTCACTGAGGTTTAGCACCTATGAATACCTGGGGCAGATTTTGCAAGAACCTGTTGCAAACAACAGGCTACCAAACATGCATAAACCAAGCAAAGGCAGTGTCACGTAAATGTGTCACATGCTGATATTTTTCTGGTTGCCGTTTAGTTCGTATAATTTACCGTGATGTTTCATGTTGTGCTAGTAATAAAAAAAAATCATACGTTTTATAAAAATAAGTGAATCTTAAGAGACTGCAACTTCAGCTCAGTGTTTGTAGTTTGACATGCGCTGACAGGCCAAGACATCAGGCATGTTATGAGCTTTACACAGGGTCCTGTTTAGCACCATGCAGTTCAGAAATGTTTCACTATCTGTTAATAAAATCTGAAGGTTACACATTGTTTTTGTGATGTCAGTGACAATTTACCACCACAAATTATTGAAAGCGATAATTCAGTGGAGTGATTCATCTACAGTGTGCGCTTGTGTTCAGGGAGGGGAAGCACAGCTCGCGTGTTGTTTAGCTGCTGGCACAAAATGACTAGCAATCGTCAGAAAGCATTTATTTCTCTCTCTTGACATTTCCTCCTAGAAACATGTAGTATATACATTTCCTATAAATTATAAGGCACTTTTTTCTTTCCCCTTTCCTCCTCCAATTCTTTGCGAGGGAACAGCAAAATATGAAGTACAGGGAAAAGCACGCACAAGCATGTAGCAGGCGTATGACCCTCAAGACCTGCAGTGGATTTCCTTCTGTGAACCCACCAGCGAGGTTTGAAAGGCATTCAGATTTAACTGTCGTCTGTTCCTACTGCAGCTCTGAAGGGGATTAAAGAGCTTCCAAGAGTTTTGCAATAGCTCTTGAGAAGCTAAAAGCACACAAAAATCAAGCCTTGAACCTGAAAGAAATAACATTTCTTATACCTGAATGGTTTTAGAATTGGTGTAATTTACAAGAGAAAAATAGAAAAGCGGAGGCAAGAATGTTAATAAATTCCGCAGTATTTCTTAGCATGAAATAGTGTCAAAAAGTGAAGTCAAAGGCATGTATACGTTCTGTACGTATGTATGTGAGCAAGGCGTTCTTTAAGCTTGAGGGTGCAACTGATAATTTCAGCAGTTGCTTAACAGGAGGATGAGGCTTCACTGTAATGTCATAATTTATAATCAATTTCAGATATCATTATTCTTTGCTTTATGAGGTGACAATAATATGTTAGGTGCTTTTAATATATCCTGAACGATGAGGATGTCACAGACTGAAATCTAGACAGACAACTGAATCGAGTTTAGTGGGAAAAGAGAGGAATGGTACAGAGTTTTATATACAAGCTGAGTCATATTGTTTTCTAGCATGGCAGAACAGTCCCTGAAAAAGACTTTGCTGAAGACAGGATAGGTCATTATACATGAGAGCTGTATGATGAGCACGCTGTGATTTAGCTACACCAGCCCCCGCAGCGGAAATGGCTCAGAGATGGATTCCATTTTGTCAAGATAAATATTTGAGGTGGGCACAGGGTAAGAAGATTTCAATAAAGGTTTTAGCTGGATCCCAAATATATCCACACATCCTTGCTATCAATGTCGCTAAAAATCAGTGCTGTCTTTCAGCAGCTTTCCGTCATGAATACAGTCTATGCTGCTGCAGAATGTGTCCTAGAGGCTAAAGAAGCTGCCCGAGTACACTGCTCCTGGCAGAAGCACTTTCCTGGCCAGCTCTGGAATGACTTTGACTACCTGTAGGAAGAACTTTCAGATACAGCAGTAGAAGGAGAACTCTCCAAATCCCATTGACCTGTTCATGGCTTCACATGCCAGGCAGCCTCCAGCTACCCTGTCTGATGTAGTAGATGTAACACTGAGTAGAAGAGATTGGCGTCATCGTTGCAGAAGCCTTGAGTTATTTTATGGTTTTGAAAGAGTGCTGCTACTGCCTTTCTCAAGAGCAAATGAACTTTTGTGAGTAGAGGTTACCTCCAAGGGCATCCTGTGTTGTGTCTTATGAACAATCCAGAATTTAATATTCCTATCTCCCAGTCTTGCTACAGTCCTAAAACTTAGTTATACTGTAAGCGTTTTGGGTAGCAGCTGGCACTTTACGACAGTATTGGATCTTGTAGCCTGTGATGAACGTACAAAGAAGCGGTAGGGAAACTGCCACTGGACAGTGGGCCTTGAGCATCTTCCAGGCTGTGCCCCTTCCAAAGTAGGTCATATACATGAATTATATTTTTCCAGCTTACAGGCAGCCTTTCAAGCTCCAGTCTGGCTAGGACTACAGCAGAAAATTATTTTGGACCCCATAGATTGGCAACCTGTATAATGCAGTGCTTTAGGATGTACCAGCTGTATCCAGAAAAGCGGTAGCCTCAGAGGACAGTGGCTGTGTGCTGTCCCTCTGTGCTGTTGAATCCGGGAGGAAGAAATTCACTTTGCAAAGGCTTGGTCTAAGCTTGCCCCAAAGTGCCATACAACAAGGGTTAAAGACAGAAGCATTCAGGAGGATGGAAAGACTTGCCAGATGGAATACATGCCCTCTGGAATTTCAGTTGAAGTGTAGCCCTGGGTCCAAGATGAAACAGGATTGCTTAAGTCAGCTCCACTCCTCAGATACGTGAACTATCAAAGTTCTTATCTGTAATTTATCGTTCATTTAGATGACTTTCATCTGCAGCTCTGAATATGTTGTTTCTTTTGACATGTTAGGCTGGGGCTAACATTTTACCATTCCAGAAGAATCCAGGGGTATTTTTAGGCTTTTGAACAATGGTTTGCTACTTTACATGTCGTAAAAGGAACAAAGAAGAACAGAAAAGCCGTGAGTCGTATTCCAGACTTGTCTCTGAGTAAGGGCCACCCAGCTGGAAGCCTTGGGGCAGGAACTAACCGCTGGTGGACAGGGTGATCCCAGCATAAACCAGGGTCTGAAAATGTGTCCTACAGTCATGCTAGAAATTAAAAGACACAGATACAAGTTGCAAATACTATAATGATGGTGGTGACTCTTATGATGTTTCATTAAAACATTTTAAAACAATGTCTTGATCTAAATGTTCGGGTCTCCTAATGCTGCCTTATTTCCCTTTTTCACATGTAGATAAGTGGTAGTTGCATACCACTTGTCTAACGATTTGTCTCATCTCTCACTGCAGTAGACTCAAATTGAAGCAAATTGCTCTTAAAAATTAGAAGTGTCAAAGGTTGTCAAATTACCCTCTGAAGGTCCTAATGCTCAGCAAGCCAGTCAGCTCATGTACTGTATTTTGACCTCCTTTTTATGTATTTCTGGTGTTGAATACAACATTAGTTTGACCCTGCTGGAGCTGGTATCTTCTCTGGCTAAAATCTATGACCAAATATGAGCATTTTCTGCTGTATTATGGGCTTTTCGTCATCACCATGTTTCTTTTTCCTTCTTTTAATATTCCACTGTCAAAATATCAAAACAACATTTATTTAATAAGTGTAATTTATTTACATCCATTTAATTCAAGTCTTCCCTAAGTATAACTTGGTGTACCTTTATTTTTCTTTTAGCAAGCAGAAGCTTGCAGAAAACAGTTGCTTAAGCCACAAAGGGTTTTTCTTTTCTGTTTTCACTTACTTTTCTATACTATGCACTTGTAACTTGTGGAGGTTCCCAAATAAGGTTCTTAACATCATCAGCAGAGGGTGTAAAGGGAGTCAACTTCTCATCTGCCTGTCCTGTGCAGTGTCACGCATTCTCTCCGTGGAAGAGAATTTAATCCTTTCAAGTAGTGGTGCCACCTCAGCAGGTCAGTCTCATTCCTAACGCACTGTTCGCTCAGTGCTGACTGTGGTATTTCGAATTGAGCTGAGTGGATATAGGAGATTTTCTACTTCTTATTTGGAGAAAAGGTACTTGCTCACTTGATGAGCTGTTAGTAGATACACTAGCAACTGCACCTTGAATGGGAGTGTAGATACTATACAGTAGCAGTATCCTGCATGTTGATCTGTTAAGCTATATGTACAGCTCATAGCCTGAAGTCTTTGATGCTAGTGTATTTACAGGAGTACTTGCTTAAAATCTAAACTTTTAAAAAAATCTTATTTGCCTGCTGTGGTAAGTACACTTATGTCACAGATTTCAGTGGAAATTAAGAGACTTTGCATCTTGATGAATGAGAGATCCAGCCACAAGCATGGAACAATCGGCAGACTCTCTGGGCCACCCGAGTTTTTCATAGAAATGGAGTGAAACTTGATTTTCTCCTGGTTTCAGTCCATATCTGATGTCCACTATGGCAAGTAGAAGTATTGCAAGAACAAGGAGAGCTTATGTATTCTACAAAAATTTTTGAAGCTAGAGACAATTCCCATTCTGTGTTCACACCGCATAAAGGGACTTTTCTGAAACATCTGTGAGAAACGAGAAAGAAACACCACTATATCAGTGCATGAACAAAGAGATCAGGAGACATGAGATAGCAGCTGAGTACCTTAATAGCCAGCCTGCAGTATTAATTTCTGCCTTTTTTTTTTTTTTCGCTGTCTTTCAAGCTGTATCTATTCTACTTTCAGTAGATAATTAGAGGTAAGTTGTGTCAGAGATTGCCGTGTTAACCCAGTCGATTCGATCACCTAAGGCTCTGGAATGAAGAGTCCAGCTGACATTTGTGCCCTTCATGTTGTTTCCCAGCTTCTGTGTTGGAAGTGGTGACTGGACTCAGCACAAACCTGACAGAGTTCAGAGGCTCCAAGGAGGTTTCTGATTGTCCATTCTTCCACTTGGACGAAAACTTGCTACATAATCTTAAAAAAGCCTGCCAATAAAAAAGACCACTGGAAAGGAGGGAAGAGTTCGTGGTAGGGGAAAGGATAATCTTAGGTGTAAGACACTACAGCTTTATTAATCTTTATGCTGAAATATCTCCACTGGGCCCCTTCCTCACTTAAAGCAGACAAGCAAACTTGCAAAAATGCATTTGTTTGTTTGAAGTGATGCATAATTTTGCAAATTATTAGTTAACTAACATAGAGATATTAAAAGAGCAGGTGAATGGAGGAGATAAGTGGAATTGTACTGATGTATGTTTTGCATCTGGAAATGACCCAAGAATATTGGGTCAGAATATGAAGAACTGGGATGGAAACACAGGGCATGAGAGCTGCTTTTCTTTGGGGTGATAGTGAGTTCAAACTTCATCTTCAATGCCACTGGAGCATGGTCTGATGGATATGACCATAGTCCAGGGTGTCAAGACTATTACTGTGGAAACAGCATCCTAATTGAAATCGTAAAATTTCCATTTATTTCAGCCAGGGACTGGGTTTTACCTCTTTTCCTACCTCTTCTAGTAATCTGCCCTGGCACCTCTATTCCATGGAACGGATTGCTGTGCAGACTGCCAGGCTAGCAGCAGTCAAGCTGATAGATCAGCACAGCACCGTGGGGAGCTGGTAACTTCTACCCCCAGAGTAACTCAGCAGTGCCAGCGAGGTGACAGGCAGGGCTGCTCCCATGTGCTGATGCTGCTCCTGCCCTGGAGACTGATGGTCACCAGCCGCTCAGGGTCCATGTGTTGCACCGCGCTTCACTGCACGCCGTGGAGGTCCCAAAAATCATCTCGTTCTAGTCGCTGCATTTCTGTGTTTTCTAGTTTTTATAATGTGTGAAATGCCTGTTGCTATACCTGCATCTTCATAAAATGCTTTAAGATCTCTTCATGAAAGGGACTAGAGAGACCTCAGCGTTATGGTTATTACTACAACTCTCAAAATGCATTCTCTTAAAAAAAATTTCAAACTCGTATGTCAAGGTCTCTAAACATATGTGTAGAATCTCATTTGCCTGTCTGCATTATGGCTAACTTCTTCTGGTTTTTTCCCCTCTCTCTTGCTCTCCCCCCCTTCAGTGTTTGAAATAACAATCGCCTCTGCAAAATTCAGGGATAAGGCTGCAGCTGGCATGTATGAAGAATTCTTTTGCTCTCACAGTGGGGTGTATAATTGACAGTAATGGCAGTAAAATCCAGAGCTCAGGGGCTAGGGTTTTTTGCAAGCCATTACTCTGGCAAATACAGAGTTTGATCAATGTCTGAGCGTTTCAGACTGGTATTAATAAATGCAGAATGTTAAAGATCTGCTTGAAGAATAAATAATCTGATTCAGTTTATAATTCTAACTGTTGTTTAAAAAGAAATAAAAGTAGTAATGAAAACAAATTACCCTTGATTTAAATATTAATCTTATATGGTAATTGTGCCTGAATAAATATTTCAGTTGCAGAGAGTGGATTGTATTGTCAAACATTGGAAGATGTGCTGCGACTGAATTCGCTGTCCTGTGTTTATGTTTTGTAAAGAAGAGCTGAAATGCTGTGAAAGCATTCTTCTGCTCTGCCTGTTCTGTGTGTGTCACTGTGCATTATGGTGTGCCTCCACAAGTGATGTATGCTCACTGAAGGAAGGAAAGGATGTCAAACTGGCACAGACTCCTCGCTGGGATTGCTTCAGCCAGATCAAAATGATATATATCTTTATAAAGCCAGCAGCATTCACGGCACTGGGGACTTTGTATTGTCTTGGAATGTGAAGCACAGCTAAAAATTTTCTCTGTTGTAGTTTTAGGGGGAGCTGGTGTAGCTGATACTTGAAGTCAATGCTACTAACCTAATCGAGTTAGCAAATGATGTGCCAGTGAACTTTTTCTTCTTTGAATAGACAACATAGATCTCTGTTCCTCTAGAAAACTGCATCATCAGCTACTGCTTTTTCTTTTCATCATTTCTCCTCCCCTGCTGAATGTTGTGAAACTCCAGTACACTGGTGAAGACCAGAACTACCACCTATATGGTCCCCAGATTTGAAGGGCTTCAGAACAAACTAATAGAGGACTTAACATCTTTATTTTAAAGACTAACAAGAAGGTTAGAAAGCTAGCTAGAAAAGAGCTCAATTTTTTAAATCTAACTCTTCTTTTATGGACTACCATGGACTTTGCAGCTCATGGAGGCTAGGAAGGTGTGATATAGAAAAACTGACCAGTATTCCACTCTGATGGATGTGCTGCAAACAAGTCTAATCTATTAATATAAAAGGCTGAGGTTCTGCTTTTGTAGCATCTCAATGATCAAGATTTTCTTTTTTTTTTTTTAAATCCTAATTTAGCCCTGAACTCTTCTTTCTGGCCTGTTATGAGGAATTTTCACTGACAAATCTCAAAGCCCTAAATCCTATTCAGAATGTCAGAAAACTGTAGTGAAGAGTGGTGCAGTCGCTTGCACAGGGTCACTCACCAGAGGAGCGACAGAGCCAGGCGTCTCCTGTGTTCTCGGTTCAGTGCATTATGTCAACAGCAATATTTCCTGACCCTGTGGCTGCTCCTGTTGTAGCCCTGCTTGGGAAGGGACCCATTGCCATGCTATCCACTTAATTCAGTCCAGTCCTGATAGAGAATTTCACCTGGAGCTTCAGCAGTGGTATAGGATATGTGGAAGTTTCTCTTTCCATCAGCTGTGAATTTGGCTGCATTTTTTGAGACAGATGAGAAAAACAAAGGAACAGCATATTTTAAACATACTACTTTCTGAAAATAGGAGCACACATTAAATTACATTCATCAATATTGATGGAGATGTCACTGTTTTCATACCTATGGGAGAAATATCTGCTTTGGAACAGCTAGCTTCTTCTATCCTCTTCATTTCCCTTTCTTACACAAATGGCTTCCAAGTTGTTTCTACTTCATCTTTTCTCCACACAATTCATCTGCCTACTTCTCACATTTATGTAAAAATTTCAGCGTCAATCCTTCACTGTTTCATATTTGAGAATGTTTTGTTCCTTAGCATTGGAAAAATGCGCACCAGAGATTTAGCTATGAATTTGTTGTTTCTTGTTTTACATCTCCACAGAGTTTGCCAAACATGATGCTTCGTTTGTGAACAAACAGTAAGAGTTCTAAATTATTAAATATGGAAAAAGAGATAGAGACATATTTGTAGCTCTTTTGCTTTTGGAATTGTCAAAGAAAATATGATTCATTAATGTTACTCATGGTCTTACCATGAAAAAAACTTGATTCTTTTCCCTTCCATAAGTTTCAGAGTTACTGCTATTCATTGTGTGTCCTAGGATGCTGTGATATAGAAAATAATCGTATTGCTTTTAAATTTACATTAGCTGTGCTAATGATCATAAGCAACCCATCAGATAGCTAGTGTGCTCTATGCTGAGAAGCTTAGTACTGCGAGGAAGACTCATTTGTTCATGATAACGTTACGAGCTTTGGTTTACTGCTTTCCTTATATAGTCAGGATGTCTGGGAGCAAAAGTGTAGGCCATGCTCTTAATTATGTCGGAGACCTGTTTCAAGGGTTCTGTATTCCTACAGGGGTCATTTTCATACAGCATTGAACAAGGGTCAGGAGTAATTCTCTCCACATATCATTTGGTGAATTTACTGAGTTGCACTGGTGATTTTCCTGATAAATGAGAGCCTAGCTCAGCAGAGTATTTAAATTCATTCCTATTTAGCAGAGTACTTACACATATGCTTAACTTATAAAATGAGATTGAGTCCCAGAGGACTGAAAGAGCTTGCTTCAATGGTTTGCTAAGCAGCGGTCAACTTCTGAACTGGAACATTAAAGAAAGTCAGGAAGCCATAAAAGTTAAGGCGTATTTCAGTGAGCAGCCAAAAGACAGAAGCCTGGTTTCTGTGTGTTTGCTTCGCAGGAAGGAGTGCGTGCACGGATTCTTAGGGAGTGTACTGTGTCTTTTCTGTCAGAGGGGTTAATCACTTGGTCCTTCTCTTCTGCTGTCTGCCTGCTTTCAGAAAGCCTAATAACTCTTAACCTCTATCCTTCTGCCTAGTTTTGTTCAAATTGGTCTGATGTTACTGGAGAGAACGACAGACACACAGATATACAGGTTGCATAACCCTTTCTTTATTAAGGAACTAGGCAAAAACCAAAAACAGCTCGTTACAGCCATATCTATCACTGAGAAAAATATTTCTTTCTAAGCATTGTATCCCATCTAATTTTAAACCTTTCCAATTACTGTCTGCCATTTCCTTTTGCGACTCTTCCGCTGTCCTTCTGCTATGAATTTGGTCTGTATTTCCTGTTGTTTCTAATTATACTCTGCTGCCTACCTGCTCTAGCAATTTTCTCTCCTTGACGCTTAAATCCTTGAAACATTTGTGGAAAGTTAGCACTTTCTGTTTCTTCTGCCTTTTAAACCTCACCTACAGATTTTTTCAGAAAATCACCAACCTACCTTCTGCTCTTCTTCATGTTACTTCAAGTATTGCACATCCAGGCCCTCTGAAAATCTGGCAGATTATTTCTGCTGCTGTTTTTAGAAAAACTTGACCATTTCCTTCAATCATTCTGTCTCTTATTTGTACCTTATCCTGCTGTGCAATGAAAGCATACCTAAAATCAAGCAGCTTGAGTAAAGCAAAAGGAAAACCATGCCTAAAAATCTGTTTCTATTCACAGACTGTAGTGATAAATTTGGCAGTGTTGTGTTTCAATTTTTCATGTCATTTTGTTGCTTTTATTACTTGTAACAGCGGCCTCTTGGGTTTCTCCACACATTTTCCAAGAATCATGCTAGTTGTGAGATTGGAAGTATGTGGTCTATCCAAATTTTACATCTTGCTTGCTCAGAGGAGATATTTTAAATCTACATTTCTTCAGCTAGTACACCTTTAAGGTTTTTCCATTGCAGTGAAAGAAGAGTAGTGTGTATATCTGCAATGGTTTCATGTTAGCGTGGTAAAGAAAGAGAGTTCACGTTCAAGTAAGACGTTAAAGACTCAAAATTGGACTATGAAGCTATAGTGTAATAGCAGAAAGCATAAAAAACAAGAGTCAATAATTCAAGCAATATAGTATTTTGGTGTCTGCCGTGGAATGAAATCCTACCTTTGTTCTGATACACAACTTTTTCACCTCTGATTTCACTGTCATCTTCTTGTGAAACTCTGCTGTTCATGAAGGGAAATCCAATGCACATGTTTTGATAAGGATGGCAAATTTTGCAATGCCTCTGAGTAGAAATTGATCTTCACTTACTGCTTTTTTTTGATTTATGAACCTGTTGAAACTATTAATGATTACTAGCGTTACTGAATTCATAATTACAGTAGTTAGGGTCTCTCTTCCCTTGCCTCCAGTTCAATAAAATCAATATGTCTTTTTAAAGGGCTAGATGTGCATCTTTCCACTGTCCATTACAAAGATTTCCAAGTACTGTCCTGAGATTCTTACAAGTAGAAACAACGCAATTTGTGCTGCTGCTCAACCCCCAGAGTTGGTGGCTGTTTCCCACAGAATCTTCTTTTAAGATCCAAGATTAGTATCTTCAAACACGTCAGTAAAAGTGGCTTTAAAGCCCAAATTACATTAGATGGAAGTTTGCTGCATAGTAAGGAAGCTTATGTGATGTGATACGTCCATGGGGTAAGCCGATGGCATGAGATCCTCACTCTTGTTAGGTGATATTTCTTATTTGCACTTACACATTTCCTTAGTATTTCATGAAGTATTTCCCTAATTCATGCCATGTCTGTTTTTCTCTCTCCTACAGTTTTTTAGTTATTAGTTTGATTGTATTATTATTTTTACTGAAAGACTACTTTACTTTTGGAAACGGCAAAAAACTGTAGTCACGTTCTGACAGAGCATATTGAGATAAAGTAGAGAGAACCTACCATTTCTCAGCCTGCCTGTATTTTGGTCGGTGAATATTTAAAGTCCACTTAAGTTTATCTGCACAAATGTAATTCTTTTATTTACATCTCTGTTGGGGTAGGGAAGGAGTTGTTTGGCTGGAGGTGATTTGAGGACACAGAAACGTGGAAGGAATAATTATGAATGAGGGAGCTATTAGCAGCCATTACATGTTTCCAGAAGGTCTGCAGAGGTATTTAATGCTTTTCTATGAGCATTTGTTGTAGGAAGTGGAGCTGCATTTGGCCGTATCATCCATTTCAAAGTTTGGAGTGTGCTATGGTCTGGTCACTCTAAGCAATGTCCAGTAGAAGGCTTCAGTTCCAGCCAGGGTGGCTCCTCTGACTGCTTTAACTATTAGAATAATCAGGTTCTGGAAGAGCCTTTCAGGGAAATAGGGATTTAAAATCTTTTAGTGCTTTTAAAATGGAGCTTGATAAATTTATGAAGAGATTATATGATGTGGTGCTTGCAGTAGCAGGGAACTATCCATATGGACCAAGGTTTCTCTCTGTCCAGACCAGCACATAAATGCAGCTCTGTCTTCCTTCCTCTGCTGATATTTGTCCATCTAGAATGAATAATCATAGCTTTCATATGGACAGCTGGTCTTAGTGTTTGCGTTAGCAGCTCCTGGACCGTTTGCATAAAAAATATTAGGATTACTTGAGAAGTGATGGTTGATGGTCAGATAGAAAAGGTAGACCTCACCAAAGGATGGAAACTGAGTGTACTCGCATGCACAAATCAGTGGAAATTGCTGCTGTTATCTACCCTAGGGATAGTATGCTGGTCTCAGTACACCTTCTATTCGATAATTCTCTGCAGCATAATAGCCACAGTCATAACTTGCCCTTACTATTTTCTTCATTGTAATTCTTCAGAGAGTATCCAAGGATTTCCAGGACAGACAACTCGCCTTTCATCTCGCCAATCCTTCTGAGCTCAGGTGCACCTCAGCCTCAGGCTCAAAGTGGTGAAAAGTCAGGTGCATCAACACTGGGTGCAATGAGACCCAAAATGATGACACTGCTTGACTTAACAGAACAGCTGCTGCTGAGGAGAACACGAGTCCTGTGAGCTTTTGAACTCACACAATTTTTAATGTCGTAAGTACATCAAAAACTGTGATTTGATTTGACAGGGCCTAGGAGTCAACTGCAGACCTGTATCATCATCCTGTCTGTATGATTTCATCATGGCTAGCAGATTATCCCAAGGTGTACAGAGGGGAGGCATCTGCTGAAATACTAAAACCGTATCATAACTGGAGCAGGGAAAGGGTCCTGTGTCTTGATCATTACAGCCAAAGTATGATAATGAGTGTATCTCTAGCCTACCAGGTCAAGCTTGAAATATGTTCATAAAGCAAAACAAATGTACCTACGGCAGTGTATGCCCAGAGATATCTGTTCCATATTGCCATATTGAACATGCATAACATACAAAACAGAGCTCAGTATTTGCTTATGCGCTTACAGTCGTCTTCAATTGATGAAAATTGGTAGATGACTTTCTGTGTGCTCATATAATGCCCCAAATAGTTATGCATTTTACTGAAATTTTAATATTTATATTGTCAATCCAAGCTTTAGGCCTTTTCCTGTATTGTACGCTGTTTTTCATGAGGGTTTGGTTTCATCAATGACATTGATGAAACAGATGCTGTATTTTAAGCAGCTTGGTTGTGCTGAAGCTCACGAGTGCTGCGCAGCTAGCAAATGGAATTGTGAAGGTGAATGGATGAAAAGCAGAGGTGGCTGTTTTCCATTTAGTGCTGATACTCAGTGTTTTGCTGTAGGACAGACAGTCTTGGAAATAGCCTGGCTGAGAGCATGGTGTTATTTAATTTTCAGGTTTTAGTAAATGTAGCCTCTTGATATCACCTTTCTTAGCATGCTTTCAGATCGATTATTTTCACCATAAGAATTTGTTTTGTGAAAGGAGCTTTCTTATCATCGCATGTTAACACTGTCTTCCAAATAAACTTGGACAGAATGGTATGAAAAATCACTTGTGGTGGAAGAGAACAGAAGGCTAACAGACATCAAGATGACTTCTAGTTACTTGGTCATGGCCAAGTTTCAAATCTTTTGGAGCTGATGGAAGAGAAGACTCGGTTCTTATACCTGCCTGTGTCCCTTACATGGGTTGTACTGTATGATGTGCAGGTCTAAGGGCTCAAGCTATCCCAACATTTCCATAAAATCACAAAAAGGAGTCTAAATAATATGCCTCCTTGGAAAACTATGTGAGAAAATCTAAATCATTCAAACATAATCCAGCACTGAAATTGGCCCTGCGTTGAGAAAGGCATTAGACCAGATGGCTTTCAGAGGTCCCTTCCAACCCAGATTACCCTATAATTCTGTGATTTAAAAAGATATTTCAGACGAAAGTTCTTTCAGAAAGCTGGCGGAGTGAATGCGAGAGAGGCAGTGTATATACTCTCTCTTCAATTTATTTTTCATGTTATTGCTTAAAAATAAGAAACACAACAGATTCTGGAAACTTATTTTAATATTAAGGAAGCTGGAAATAATTTCTTTTTTAATTCTAGGCAGATACTGAACATTTGGCTAAAGAAAACATCATACTTTTTTTTCAGTTGAAAAGAACTTTGCACTTTTGCAAGATGCATGAGTTCAGCAGAAATACTTGCTGAATAGTTCACGGCAGTGGAAGCTCCTATAGTCACGAATACTAATTTCATATATTGGGTATGCCTTGGCAGATGTCTCCAGACAAGCCACTAATTTTGAAACACATTGATGGCCTCGAGTGTTATGAAATGTAATGCTGCTTTTATATATAATTACATTTGTTGAACCAGTATGGACACTAATAAGCAAGGCATAAATAAGGTATGTTATATATCTCTCCTTGGAGACATGGATGGAGCTATGTGCTAAGATACCTGATCTTCCACTCTGGATTGAAGACTACAATTAAATTTTTAAAAAGTGGGTAGGGAAGATAATTTTTAAATCATTTTGGATTCCAAAGTTAAATGATGATGACAGTTATCAAGGAGAGCATCTGATGTCTGAGGTGTGGATCACAAAGCAGCAAAATGCTGCATCTTTGATGTGAATGCAAAAATAGTAACTTAGCCTGGTAAAGTATCACTCTCTGGGAGACTCACTCTAAAAGTACCTTTTAGACCAGTTTCTCAACATATCCAGGCTGGCGATTCCTTGCTTGAATCTTTTAAATGTGTTACACTTGCTAGAAAAATCAGTGGCAGCCATAGTAAGTTTATATAAAGAGATTTATTAGGCATGTATTTCAGAAGATGAGCAAGAGTATGCAGTCATGAAAGCTGGGGATAGGGGAGTCGGATTTTTATTCTTCAGCACCTCATGGCCCCTTTGGTTGCTTCTACCCGGGACTATGATCACTGTCTGGAAAATGTTGTTGTAGACTCTGTGATAGGCGCTTTGTAGAAGACAGAATTAATTTGTACAGATCCTGAATGTTCCCTTTTGTGGAGGAACGTATCTTGCAGGACCAGAGTTAAGTGTCAGACTCAGCAAGTGCCTCCTATGTGGGCACATACATGCATGTAAGCCAAGGACTTCCCTTGGGCTTGTGTGTGGTCAACATGGGAATAAAGCCCTATAAACAAATTCTTGAACTCAGGGGAAGGTTTCTTCTATAACTCATGCGCAGATAACTTCATCTATATGGTTGCCTTTCAGGGATAAATAATTACTAAAAAAGCCTTAGCCTGAATTCAGCAAGTCTGATCCCACATACAGTTATGCACAAGCATAAATTTGCTGTTCACGTGTCTAAGGGGTTTCAGGTGGATAAATATTTGTAGGGTGAGGAATGAATTTTGCTGCATGGTCGTGTACTGAGCACAGCACTTGATGTCATGATTTAGCATGCTGGGATTACTCAATAGCAAATATTTGCAGCACTGACCATGTAACTTTTTAGTATGAAAATACTGAGTCTCATTCCCTGCTGTTCGTTGCTACATTTGTGCACCTCTTTCTGTTCAGCAAAATTTCTCCTTCATTTTCAGGAGACAGTGATAGTGAAGTGACAGTGTTAACAGTCTGGGAAATTGTAATGTGAGTGAAATATCGAAGGCTTCTTTTACGAACACTCAAGACTGATATTGATCTAAAGGCATGGGTCTGGCGGACATGATGTAAGAGTCAAATTCCTACAGCGCTGCCAGTCCTGGGCAAACCAAGGGTGTGGAGTCAACACATCATTTCCATGTGTACTGAAGGATTATTTAATTCAGGCCTTTATACTTCATTTTCATATGTATAAAATGACGATTATGTTATCCTTGTATTTTTTGCTTTTGTCGGTTAAGGCAACAATCATCTCTTTCTGCCGTTGTCTCATACAGTGTAGTCTGAGCCTTAGATGGATCCTGTAGAAACCTTACCAATTAATAACTATTGTTTGTGGCTGTATGCCTGGTTTCCTCTTATGCAGTTTTATCACACTTATAGGTGAGTTATATTTATTGTTATTTTTATGCTGAGGACATAAAAAACAGCAGGTAGAGAAACCCAGATTGTCAATGTATTTGCAGTGTTTTATGAGACTTCGTACTGTCAGTAAAACTGTTTTCTTAGTCCCACAATTCAGTCCCACCTGCATGGTAACTGCGGTTTTTCTGCTGTTGCCTCATGATTGGGCTGCTTCAAAAGTATTTCATGTTTACTGACTGCCGTGTTGAATAATTTATTGAATGATTATTAGACTGGATGTAATAAAGTCAATGTTGATTTAGCGTTCCCTTGGCATAGTGCAGTAAATGATCACCGGATTTACTGTGTCAAGAGATGCTCAGGATGGTTCTGAACTGAAATGTTGGCTTGGTGTGAAATTATGTTTTAAATTTACATTATATTAAAAGGTTTGGTAATTTTTACCCACTTTTGAATGGTTTGAGTTATTTGAGAAAAGTGCTATCAACAGCTGGAAAATTATATAGTGAATAATTTATCTGAAAATAGCAAAAATAGTCAAATAAATAATTCAGTAAATATTTCTCGACCAGCACTGCTGATGGCGTGCTCCAGAGGTGAATCAATTTTTTTAAATAACTTTATTACATGATTAGGAGACTAATTTTTTTGTACCTTTTCTTGATTGTTGGTTCACTTCACACACTGATTCCTGAAGAAAAATTACCTTTCAGCCTACCCATCACTGAATTTTTAATAGTAAGATGACAATGAATAAAATTAAATTTTAACGTGCTGCTGTGTGTGTCACCTTATCTTGATACATCAGTGGTGGATAATGATCTTTGCTGTAGCGCTCTGGGCTTAGATTCTACAGATATTGTTTTTTCAGAATACCCTCCCTGACCTTGGGCACGTCCAAGCCCCGAGCTGCCTGCCTCCCTTTCCTGCCTGAAATATTTCTTCCTTCTTGTTATTTGTTTAGATTGGGACCAGGGACTGATACATAGAGTAGGTATATACTAGTTCTCTGGCAACATGTGGTGCAGGTATTGCACTGTATTGCTTGGTTTTGTTTTAACAATATTCTAACTTTTTGCGTAAACTCAGGCATTTTATTTTGAACTGAAAGGAGGAGTGGAATCCCACTAGCCTTGCCAGCCAGACTTGTACCTACTCCATGGATGTGGGAGATCACGCATTGGATATGTTGAGCTCGCATTCTGGAGCTGAGCCAGCTCCTCAACTGGTGAAAGGCAATATCATGCTGTTAACTTGTTATGTTTAATATCAAGTCTTGCAATATTTGATTTTTACATTTAATACTAGCTGTATGAATAAAATAGTTCACTGCAATTCTGCACCTTCTATTCTGTATAAAAGCTTTTCCAAAAGAAGCTGGAAAATATTCACTGATTGCACTCTACCTTAGAAGCTAGGAGGAAAAGACAATCAGATTCATTAAAACAAAGAAAGTCTCTTTGCCTGTGAGATTATTTTGAGGGCTTTTAGCTTATGGTTTTTGTATATGTGAGACTGGTAAAAGATCTCCAGCACAGAGATGTGAGTCTTCCAAAGACTGCACATCAGTACTGGAATACTTTTCTCAGCTTTCTGTTCTCAGATTGGGTTGAAGAGTTCAAATCTTGCCTGAAGCAGGCATGTTTGGGTGCCTTGTTTTAGGGTAGACATGCACAGGAAGCCCAAAGGTAGCACGTTTTGATTGCTGAAGTTAAAAATAAAATACACAAAAAAAACATGTAAGAAGGAGATTAACAGAAAAAGATTGTGGGTGTGAAGTTTACACTCACCATCATCTCTTTCAAAGGGATTTTTAAATCCCCCCTGGCTGAATTGGAAGAAGTTCTCAGCATTTCCAAAGCAATGGCTTTGGTGATGAGCACCAAAGAAATGCCCAGATAAATTAGCCTACCATAACACGTGGTGTTCCTTTCTCGTTCTGTGCTTTTTATTCCTCAGAAGTCAGTATTATGGTCTCCTTGTCAGTGGTCTCACCATTTTTTACTTACACATTCTATCCACTTAATTTCTAGGATGCTATCAAACGTGCCAAGCAGAAGTAGTTTATTGCATTGCAAGTACCTGTTTATGCAGAAGAGATTTGACCTCTATCTCTCTGGCAAATGTGGAAAGGAATGCAGATGCATCTCCCTGCCACAACAGTTTGACTCTCATGTAAAGGCTTAATAAAACAAGCAAAAAAAACCCCACAAAGAAAACTATGCACTTGCCTGAAACAAGAGTTGTGGGTATTTGTTAAGAATTCAGCAAAGACTAGGCAGGCAATCTTTTCTTGGTGAAGATAAACTAAAAGTTTATCAGGATCCTTTCCTGACTACTTTAAATATTGGTGGAAAGGTTGACACAGTTGAGAAGGAAGTTTGAACCTATATTTTCTTTTTTTGGCTATTATGTGCACTAGCTCCATTTCCCATTCATCTGGATTTTTTAGGTGTTTCTCACAAAGGACCTACACACTCCAAGCCTCCTTGTTTATTTTTCTATTATTCTCCTTTTATCTGCATTTCATAGAAGTTAATTTTCTACTTTTCTTTGTCACACATCCTTCTGCAACAGGTCATTTTTCTTCTTCTTTCTGTGATTTTTTAAAAAAATTCTTCTAGTTTCCTTTTCCTTTTTCATCACCCAAAATCTATTTAGGGAGAAGACAAAGTGTTACTCAGTTGCACACTCTCCGTAGCATTATGAAATGGATAAAGTCTATAGACTTCTGGCACTGCTATAGAGGAGCACAAGTGTAATGCTAGTGCACTGCAGTGGAGCTCTAGGGTTGGAGAGAGGTTATTAAGCAGAAGGGAAGGAGGTACAAAAAAGCAAATATATTGAAGGAAAGGCTGATTCTCTCGTGGTCCTTGGCATTCCCCTTGACCTCCTCATGTTTGGTTAGGAAACAAGTACTCTTTAGTGATAACATTAGGAATAATGGCTTGCAATTCCAGAGAGGATGGGCAAAAAAAGTTTGTAAAACTGCTCTTAGTGAAATTGTTCAAGTTCTGAAGAAAATACTATAAAAAAAGCTTTTCAAAAAACCTAGATGAGAAATGAATTGTTTCAGAAAATTGTGGAGTTTTGTTACAAAAAGGCAATGTTTTGATTTCACTGCTCTTTGTTATGCCTTTATTCTACATCTGGTATTGTTTTATATTATTTCATACCACACAAGGAAAAAGTAATATTTAACACATATTGCCACTGCTGGCTCTGTGCAGTGGCAGGACAGATGACTGCAAGCCTTAAAACCTTTCTGCAGCCCAGCTGATAGAGCTGGAAATAGCTAGCATGGCGTTTTTATCTGGTATGACAACATAGCATTATTATCTTACTTTTACCCGAAGATTTGCACTTATTTTTAAATCACTTTATTTCTGAAATCGTGGTTATACACCACTTTGTGTGTATAAATCATCTTATACACTTTGTAGTGTATAAATCATCTTATCCCTCTTTTTATGGGGAAGCAATTTTCAGTTTTATTTTCTCTCCTTTAAAATGGGGATAACGGTTTTCACAAAGTCCCTCAGGTCTCATGGGGTCAGCTGTGCTGTGGTCTCCCCTCTCTCATGCTAGAAAGTTTTCCCACTTATCCCTGGAAACATTTCTTCCATTTCTGAGCACTGCTGTTGCACCTCGCAGCCTGCCCTGTGCAGCCTTTCAGGCCACAGACTCTTTCAGTACCTTGCAAGAGATGTACTGGAGACCTGGGTACATGTGTGGAGGTAGAAAAGAACAAAGATTACCTGCTTTGTCTCTTCTCCCCAAGGCTCTGTCATTAATATTCCTATGATGTATCTTATTTAGCATATTCATGGCTTTAGGCTTCTTGTGTCCGTTATAGCCTTCTAAAGACAGTGATAAAACTTTATACATTGTGTTATGAGAAACATTACATGCCTGGCTGTTTTAGTGGGTTCGGAACGAATCTTATTTTTGTGAGCATTACATAAAGATCAAAGCCGATACCACAGCCAGTGAAATCAGGAATGGGATACTTGAATTGACTAACACTGCCAACATCCAGTAGTTATTCTTCAGTTTACAGGGTCTCTTCTTGAAAACTGTGTGGCTTGCAGGGCAGACCATCCCTAGAGACCCAGAAGAGTGGCTGGTTCTTTCTCTAAAAAAACTTGACACAATGGCACAGGCATTGGCCTTGACGCCAGCCTCTCGGATTTTGCCTTGATCAGGGATGGGTCAGCAGAAGCAGGCGTAGAATGGCTCTGTGGAGGTAGGAAATACTCCATCGGAGACAGGGCAGAGTTTCCCATTGTTCTTAATGTGTCAGAGCCGCTTGATCTTTTGTCAGACAAGAAATAAAAGGCAGATTAAGAAATACAATGTGAATCTGCCTGTGCTATCCTGGGTGACAGGAGGAAAGACCAGACTACTCCATTCCAATGAAGTTTTCTTTTTTTCTTTCTCCTGTCTTCCTTGTCTTCAGATTGGGCTTCGGCCCTTTAAAAATGTGTCTGCATGGCACAGAGCTCAGCAGGGCTCTCTTCACCAGAAGAGTTTATTGGCACCACAGTGAACTCTGTTGCAGTTTAACTCTCAACTATAAACAGCAAAACCCCATGTGAAGGATTTGACTTTAAATTAGCACCAAGAACGGTTTCATTTTGAGTGCTCTTCAGCTCAGCGTAGATTGCTGTTGTGAACCTTCGGGTCTGTCCGTTTGAAACTTTCTAATTGTGTAGCCTCCCGTGTTGTAGCTAACAGTTGCTGCACCCTTGACAGCAATAATGGTTTTAGCGTTAGCAAAGACCAGCTGCCAACGTGCTGTTGCATTATAGTGACCATAAAGTGTATGCCTACCTTGAGGAGGAGTAGGCAGTGCATCATTTCAAGTAGCAGTGGTTGACTACTCAATAGAACTATTCCTATTATACCAAGCAGCCTTGACTTGAAAAGCCACAAATAGATTTATGTGACTGAACTCCAGTAATGAATACGATTTGTCCAAATTTCTCCATTTAAATTTTTCAACTGAAGCGTAACTTTTTCACTTACTTCTCTATTGAAAGGTTTCAGTTGCTAAATACTGCTTATAAAGGCTGCAAACTGGGGACACAGATCCATGGGATTTGCACGTGATAGGATCATCATAGTAAGTGATGAGTAAAGTAATTAAACAAAAGTTCCTGACCTGGTGCTGACAGCCTGGGTCTGATCACAGGTCATGCAATACTTTCACTTTTTTTTAAAATACATCTTTAGTAGCAGTAATGAGATTCTTATTGATTTTTGAGGTGCTTTATAATCTTGTCATTTGGAGGTGTTTAGTATTTCTAAGAGGAACTAGTTCAAATAATTTCTATCAAAATTGCATTTGGTAGCAAAGTGTATGTGGGGGTTGCTACAAGAAATGCTTCATGAAAAGACTTCCTTTAAAGGAGAAATTAAAAGAAAATATTTCCATTACTTTGGGTTTACTGTATTTGCACCATATGGGAGCTGTAGTTATAAGGACCATGTTTCACTCATCTCTCCCCATCTTTTCCTCTCTCCTTCATTTTCCTGTATCCTAATCAATTTTCTCCTTCTCTCCTAATTGCCAACATACATGGAAAAGGTTAAGCTGATTGCCTTTTTTGGCAATCATTAGGTTTTTCAATGGTATTCCGCCCTGCAGCCCTCTCCTCCCCTGCTGTTACAGGGGACATTTCTAGTGACAGCACCAATTCTGCAAAGCCGGTGACTGGTAGTAGCAGACACCAACGCAGTAATAGAGAAAGGCACCCTGAATAGAATCGCAAAACCAAGGTTCATTATATGAAGATTCAATTAGTTCTTTAAACACAGAAACTGTGATAGAGCATACTGTACAAAACAGGATCGCCGCCAAGTATTTGTAGGCAATGCATTGCCCATTCCTGCTCACACAATTAAGGCAACGGAGTTTCAATAGTCACAGCTGCGGAAAGCAGCTTTCTGATCCTACCTAGGTCAGCATGAAATAAGAATGCATTCAATGCTAGTTTAGAAATTGTGCTCTTTTTTTTTCCTGACATGAAGAAATGAGAAATTGAACACAATGTGTTCCATTTTGGAAACACAGAGGCTCCTTTTAAATCCCATCCAGGACAGCAAGAACTCAATACGTCCATTAAAATCCAAACCTTAAAGATGAGAAGATTAAACTCGTCAAGCAGTAGCTTTGGATAAAGCGTCGGGTTTAGCCAGCATGATAGAAATCTAAGAGTATTTTGGGAAGGATCCCAAACTGGGGCTGTTGTCATAACTGGTCTTCATAAAAAAACATGCCTAGTTTTACCTGTTTTTCCACATCAGCTGGGAAGACCTGCTGGGTTTTGGGCACATTCTGGGATTCTCTAATCAGTTGCTGAAAGGTTTCCTCTTTCTTCGAGCTGCACTCTCCAACAGAAGTGGCTGGTGAGGCTTGAGTGCTGTGCCATTCTTTCTCTCCTTGAGTGTTAGCCCACTGAGAGAAATTCTGCTCTTTCCCCTCCACACAAAAATTGAAGATCTGTTTGGTCTTCAGTGCTTTGGAAGTAAAAGCGTCGTCATTTTCAGTGTCCCCTGGATTTCTGCACTGCTATGAAATTCTGCATTCCTCAAGGACTTCACAGTAAATTGAGTATTTTCTTGTCTCTGTAAATGCTGCTGGGCTATGGAGCTCACTTTGCCAAGATACGCAATAGAAACTTCACTGCATTGCTTTCTATACAGTAGCTGATTTTATAACAAGCTTTGCAGAAATTGCACCTGTGAGCCCCTTTCCAATTTTCCCTCTTTGCTTTTCAGCTTTATGATATTCACTTCTGTGAACCATCTAACCTTAGGAAGGGCAGCATGGAAAGACAAAGTGACATTGATAAGGCATCAGTAACCCCAGTGTTGCCAGGCTATTCTGCAGGATCATATCTAGTAACTCTTTGTTCTTTTGTAGTGTTTTTTACTCAGGGATCCTGGCAGGATTGACCAATATTAAATAATCGAGTTTTGTAACTCTCCTTTCCCACAACAAGCTAAATTATGTATAATTCCTGGTTCAACAAAGGACATAAGAAGCTTCAGACAGATACAGCAAGGGAGGAGTATAGCCAAAAATTAATTCCAAGTTTTCCAGTCCTCTGCTCCCTGCTGCCCTGGTTCACAGACCCCATCCGGTGCTTTGACCTCTCTTCCATGCCTCCCTTTTTAAAAAGCAGAAAATACTTTCATGCAGCGTTCTCCCATTTCAAGGAGTGATGCCCTTTAGATTTGCTCATGTGTTGCTTTAGCAAGGAGGAAATACAAAGTGTTTGTTAAAGGGAGAGCCTCGGAGTCTGGGTCTTCAGGCTGTAGCTTTAGCCTTAGCCTTACCTTGATTTGTTTTTGTTTCTCCACCTGTAAAATGGAGCAGTGCTTAGTGATCCATGTCACAGAGTGTTACTAAGCCACTTGAATGTATGGGAAATACAAGTCCAAATGATTAATTCATTATTAAATCCATCATCCCACCAAATCCTCTGTTTGGAAGAGACTTAATCCAATGTTTTATTAACACAAAAGCAATTATATTGCTGGCTTATCAGTCATGTGAATGGAATCTTTCTTTTTCTTTCTTTCTTTCTTACAGTGCGGATGGTCCTTCCTCTGAAATCATGCAGATTGATTTTGAAATTGAAGACCTAACTGACTTACCTGAGACCCAGCTCATCACGTGGCAGGTGGAATATCCTGGAGATACAACATCTGATCTAGGAATCTCCAAGATCTACATAAACCAGAAGGACCTGGTAGGAGTTCTCCCTTTGGCTATGGTAAGAAAATGTCTGGCTTTCTTCAAGTTTTCAATATTGCTTCACAACTCAAGTGTCTGACAGATGAAAATGATCTGCTGAAGGGGTGGAGGGACAGAAAGTTTCAGCACCTTGAGAAATACATACTAACTTCTGGTTTGCTTCATTCAGTGGTGAAACCGCGTGAGGGGAAACCACAGCTTCCCAATAAGCACTCTTACATTTGGTCCAGTGTTTAAGGACTTCCTGAATCACAGTTTTTTCAGGTTTCGAATTCTGACTCCGTATTCATTTGAGTGAGAAGAATAATAAAAGCCATGGCTTGACTTCTGAGTAATTTTAGTAATTATTAATTACTTGAGGAACACAAAGTACAGTACATAGCCAACTGTCCATTCTACATAAATGCATTCAAACGGGTTGCCTCACCATCACAATGCAAACTATAGAGCTTGAAAAATACCTGATGCTTGAGACTTGGTCTTACCTAAAAAAACCTGATACCCAAATTCCAAGTGCAAAAAGATATTTTGTCCATTTCCTCTTCTCTCCCCTTCACATTTCTTCATTGTTAGGGTTGAAGTATACTTGTCTAAGGTCTGGCTGTGCCCCATTTTTTGTTCTTAGACAATTGATTAGAAAATATTGACACATTATTATTTATCACTGAAAGAAAAAAAAAATCAATCTCAGAGTATTTAAAAAATGTAACCTGGATGTTTGCCTGGTGATAGCCAGTTATTATGCCGTTAATAGGGCGGAATGTGTTTCTGCACTTCCAGGCTCACAGAACTGATAATAGCTATTATTGTTATTTACTAACTTCAGAACTACTCAGATGTGATTCTTTATTTCACCAAAATATTTCTTTTCTTTTGTAATGGCTTATGTCTTTGTTACCGAGATGTATATCTAAGTTGAAACCGCTCTCTCCATCTGGTATTGTGGCCATCTAACAAATCAGAGGTGTTTAGCTAATCCTTTTGTTTTGTATGACTCCTTTCATGGGCTAGTTCCTGCTCTCGAACAGTGGGTGATCTCTGCTGGGTTGTTTATGAGAGAAGAGGCTTTCGGGTCTGCAGATGGGACCCTGATGTGCAGTTGCACAAGTTCTGGAGTGTTGACGGTTAAAGCTATAGAGGTGATCTCATTTACATGATCTGAGATGTGAGGGTTTTTATTTTCTCCATCCAAAAATTGAGAAGATAAAAGATTTCTTTTCTAGTGGCTCCAGTGGTTGCAGAAAACACTATTTCTTCTCATACATGCCCGTGATTGCTTTAGTACCAAGTGATATAGTGGCAAAAAATAGTTCATAAGAACAAACGTAGATTCTCCTGGCAATTGCTACAAGTGAACTCACTCTCTTTGTTTCCATTAAAAGATGAAAAAAGTACCCATTTTCCAAAAGCACATAGTTCTATGTTCAAAGCTCACATTATGTCTCTAAAGGTATCAGTAGGTGGCATTTTACCACAGGTGTTGGGATAAGGCGTAAGAGAGAAACAAAGATAAATGGCAGAGGTCCCCTAATTACTGACAAACTGGTAATAGTTTTAACCTTCTTTGCATTAACTGGAGCGTCCCCAAAGAAACTCTGGGGTATCACACATCTCCATATCTTTGTAGTACCTTACTTTGTGCTTAGGAAAGAATGATTCAGGTGCAGAACTTTCAAGACGTGTAACTTAGATTAGTTTGGTACTTCAGATTTCCCTGTGATCTTAGCAAAGCCAGTTTTTAATTTACAAATTTAAAATAAATAAATAATTTCTGCTTTTCTATTTAGAAAGAACCACAATGAAAACAAAGTGTTATATTATTTCTGTTTATGGAGATGGGTTAATTTGGGTTAGTTTTGCTGGGCTTCTTAGTGGAACATGTAATTTCCTGTTTAGAAGCACCAAAGAGAAATGCTGTTGAATATTTCAATTACAGGTTAATTTTTCAAAAGAACAATTTTACTGCTTTAACATTAGGCAGAGCTTTGTTTTTTTTAATAGGCTAGCACATACCACCTCTGCACCATCTTTGTTTTCTGTAGTGTTTTCTGCTAGTCATTATGGATTTGTAAATTGCAAAGCAGAAGACTGGCCAATTTAGGGCTTCCTGTTTTCTTTTTCTGAGTTAGAAAATGCTGCAATGGAAAGACTTCAATGTATATATCAGTGTGAGGACACACTGGAAATGCCTGTCTTCTGCTGAAGTTATTAGGACACTTGCTGCACTCACCTTTCTCCAGTGCATTTTTTTTTCCTATGGCATATTAACATTCTAGCTTTTGAGACCCCTGCAGGGCCTTACAGCAATAATGGCAACACAAGTCACAGTAGAGCACTCAAGGATATTGATGAGAAAAGCTGTAGGGTGTATTTTATGGATGCGTGGGTACCATAAAAGGCTGATATTTCTGACACTTTAGTAACACTTTTTCTAATTTTGAAGTGTAACAGAACCCATCTTGGTAAGCTGTGCATGGGATCCCAGCTGGCCCTTGTTAGCCAAATGGGAATAGGTGGAGGAAGACATTTAATTTGAGAACATTGTGAGAACTTGTGAGCACCTGTTTGAATATTTGCAATGCATGTTCCATTCTCTTAAGCCCGATGAAATACAGGCAAAGCTGTCTATGTAGGGTTATAAAACATTATTGGCCTTTTACTGTGATTGCTTCATAGTGGCTTTTATAGCCACATAGCAATGTCTTGCCTTGTTGGCAGAAAGTAAAACATCCACTAAACCCAATGGAAGAGGCAGATATTTGTATGGTATATTGTTCTTCATCAGCACAGTTTCCTCTCTGATTTGTGCGTTTCTTGCAGGGGCACTGTTTAAAACTCTTTCCATTTCCCTGCCAGCTTTCTCACCGCAAGATCTGTGTCTCCAGTTAGTGTGTGGCCAGGGAACTGGAGAAGGGGGGTCTTAAGAACATGTTGATTGGTACAGGAATTAGAGAGACAAAGAGTGCTTTGTTCTGGATGGAGAATTCTGGACGAGGAATGCCAGAGGATTACTCCATGGTAATTATTGAAAATTTGGTATTTTTTGGGGAAAAAAAAAAACTAAATAGTGAAGACACAAAAACCTTCTCTGTTGTTCTTTGCTGCCAACTAACATACATATTAATTCTCTTTAAATGTAATTCTCTTAACAGTCACATGTAGTAGGGTATCCTTTGAGACAGAAACCCTAGCATCTCTTAAGACCTTTGAAATATGGTATTAAAAAGGCATGTGGTCCATTTGTTCATTAACTGTCTTGAACATGTTAAACTGCTGAGGTTTTTTCAGTTGAGGACCTGCAATGTAGTGTGACAGACAGTGAAAATAATATGTCTGAATCTTCTAGAATATGACATTTTTTATGGTCATCCTAGAGTCAGCCTCCAATTCCTATTTTGCTTCCTTCTGGTGTTTCTTCCCTATTTTATTTCACTCTCATTTTGTTAGGTGGTAAATGGCACAGGTTTAATCACTCAAATTGTACATTTGCTGCTATTGATTATTGTTTCTTTTTAAACATTCTGTCAGCTCTTTCATAATTATAGTGCTCACCTTTTGTTGAACCTTAATGATTGGGTGAGGATGAGAGACAGATGAGCTCTGTAGCCATCTGTGTACATACAAGATAATCCCTATGGAGAAAGGCAGAGGGCAGATATGACATGCTGGTAAATGGATAAGTTGAAATCGGTTCTGTAAATAATAATAAATATCGTGAATAATAAAATACCTAGGCTGGTTCTTCACTGAACCAGCTCTGAATATGTAAATCATATTGTCCTACCTGTGTACATGCCCTAAACCTATTCTGTGTTGTCCCTTTATTTAATACTCTGATAAGGAATCAGGGCAAAACACCCGTTTCATAAATCTTATAGGGGTAGATGTTGGTCCCAGGGTTGATTATTAGAGTAGTCCTTTGACTAGAAAATATATTGTGTTAACTTTACTTTCTCCTAGAATACAGAAAAAAATATACGCAGGATGCTCAGTGTCCCTTCAGATATTTTTTGAAAGGGTTGCAGGTTCTTGATCTTCAAGTTTTGATAAATTGTTGCCCACAAACAGGTTTTCAATTTATAAATCAGCAAGTCAATATTAGAGTCAGCCTGGCTCACACAAATGTGGTTTCCCTGATGTTCAAGGCTTTATTAGGTTTGAAGATGTGGGTGTGGACCAGGTGTTTCAGGTTGTTGTAGGACAGACAAAGCTGATGAAGCCAGGTAGTTGCATGATGAACACCCTTGTGTACAAAAAGCCTGTGAATCTGGATTGCTTTCTTGAGAGACTCCCCAGCCCTTACAATTTAACTGATCTTAATGCCAGCTATAATCAACTGCCTCGTGTGACCTGTGCAACTAGGAAAGAGCAGAACAGTTTTGCCTCGCAGAGCAAGAATCTGTCAGTACTGCAGGCTCGTGGTAACAGGGGCTGAGTAGCCCTGATTACCTCATACCAATCATGATATTAATATTTTGGAGTTGATAATTCAGCTTTGTTGCTGCCCAGAGAATCTCAAACTTGCTGACAGGGAGGACATCATGCCTGGCACTCGGGCTGAATTAGCAGGTTTCACCTGAGCAGGGGCTGGCAGGACAGGATCCCTTCAGTCTGTGCCAAACTCAGCTCCGGTCTGGGGCTTGGTGGGTTTTATGCCCGTATGTCCTTGCAGTGCCTGTCTGGCCTTGTTACCGAATACAATGGGACAGCCTTTAGGTATGTTTATATAACCTAGCCAGCATCCACCTAAAAATAAACCGTGTTGTTAGAGAACTGAAATAGACAGGAAGAAAAGATGGGATTTGAACTTAATGGTACAGTGGTGAGATTGCAGTCTGCTTGGTAGAGGCAAGAGCTCCAAAGACAACCTTCCATCCCTCCCAGCCATATTTTAGCAGGCAAAGGTGGATGGTGAACAGTGAATTACAGACTTGTATCAGCAACTGAGCTTCTGTTATCTCTCCAGATTTGGCCCGTTATTTATTAACCTCAAGCCGTGCAACATCGGCCTCCAAGACAGTGAAGTGAGGTGTGAGGCAGAGAGATTTAAATCAAATGTAGAAGAACTCTGAGAAGAGACTCCTGACTTGCAGCAGGCTTAAACAGAGTCAGTGACGAAAGTCCAACTCATTACTTTGCAACAAACACGTTGTAGTGAAGGCAGAGAATTATTCCTACTCCTCTGACCCTACTGTGGAGCCCCAGCCTGGTGAGCTGTCCCTGCTCGCAGAAACACGCAAACCTTCAGCTCTCCTCTTGCCAAGGAAAGATGCCTTGGCGCAGATCAAACTGACCTACTTTTAAGGTCCAAATGAAGGTGTTTTAAGCAAACTTGGGCGAGCTGTTAGGAAGAAGGATCACATTATCCTTCATCTCAGGTGGCTTACAGGGTGAGTAACCTCCAGGAGAGGGTCACTGGTAGTGTTGGAGCAAAATAACCTTTCAAACCAGCACAACCATTTCTGCAATGTTTGTGTCACCACATATGCTATTGTATGAAACACAAATGGAGTATTTCTTTTACAAGGTCAGGGTAATAAACTAGCTGTTAAAAGTAAATGTCTTTCTTTGCTGAACAGAAATATTTTATAATGCGTAGCATGTAACAAACTTTGTATTGAAGATATTTTGTTTAAAGGTCTGTTTTGGTGCATCCTAGCACAATTATCAAAGCAATGTTGACTGTAAACCCATTCTGCCGTTGCAGATGAAGTGCTCTTGTCCTCAGACCCATTACAGCCATTTTGGCTTGTGAGAAGTTATATTTATCGCAGTCATATTAAATAAATTGTATCCAAAACCTGAACACCAGTTTAACATTATACCTTTTAGATAATTCATTGTTTCAGCTTCCTTCTGATGTTCTTTATAAAAATTTAACTAAAATGTTGACAGGAAATAAACTGTTCTACATACCATTAGTGTAAGAAGCTGGATAAATAGACCAAATAAATAAATGAAATCAATTGCTGCAACAAAGAGGCTATCTATTATATAGAAGTGTTTCCATATTAAAATTATTTCTAATAATTACAGGAATTAGCTGTCATGGCAGTGCCAGTCACTGCTGGATTTTAAGAATTCTTAGTGTATTAATGCCCTTATAAATATATGTATCTGAAACATTTAATTTTTAGCTAGTGCTGTTTATGTTCTGCTAGAGCCTGGGTATGTAGCTCAGACTTAGCAACCAGTGTGCTCAGTGCTGCACAAATACATATTCAATTCTAGCCTCACCCTGAAGAACTCAGAAGCCAAACAGAGGAGACCAATGGTAAAAACATAAAGAAACTGTTGGTCCCTTCTAACAGAAGAGGGATGGGGAAGGGCAGTACACTGAAGTTCCTGCTGAAGTTAGCCACACTGCCTCCTCCTAGACAAAGGTTTCAGCTTGACTCTTCTTCCCCATCACAGAAGACATGATGGGTGGTGGATCATGGTCACTGGAGCGCAGACATAGTTGTGGAAGTGCCATCATTGTTGGAGCTTATGGTCCTGTCCTGGTTTTGGCAGGGATAGAGTTAATTTTCCTCCCAGTAGCTGCAGTGTTTTAGATTTAGTATGCAAAAAATGTGGATAATATTGATGTTTGCAGTTGTTGCTGAGATATCAAGGGCTTTTTCCAGTCTCCCATGTTCAGCTAATGAGGAGGTGTGCAGGAGCTGGAAGGAGCACAGCCAGGCAGCTACCCCAAGCTGGCCAATGGATATATTCCATACCATGGCAGTCATGCTCAGTTTATGGATGGGGTTTGACCAGGGGCAGGAATTTTTTCAGCTCTTCTCTTGTCTGGGAGTTCAAACCCTCTCTTGTCAGGGAGTTCGAACTTTTTTTTCAATTTAGCAAAATTGGTGAGTTTGGCGTTACGCGATTGCTGCTTGGGGGCTGGCTGTGATTGGGTTGTCAGGTGGTGAGAAAATTGTATTGTAGATAGGTGGTTTTACATATTGATTATTATTGTTATTATTGTCATTAGCAGTAGTGCTAGCATTTCCTTTCTAGTCATATTAAACTGTCTTTCTCTCAATCCACAAGTTTCCCCTTTTGTCCATTTCTCTTCCCCGTCCCGCTGGGGGGAAAAGGGGAAGGGTGAGCGAGTGGCTGTCTAGTGCTTAGCTGCCAGCTGCCAAGTTAAACCATGACAGGTCCACATGTGTCTCTAGAGATGGTGTGGCTGTCCCTGCCTTTGCCTTAGGCCCCCTTCCTCTGCTCCAGCCAGTCCTCATGTTGGCAGAGTGCTGCTGTTTTCTATCAGGAGCTGCTCGGGAGTACAATGCAGGTCCATGCTGGGGTAGTGGAATAGGATATTGGAGGCGGTTACAGCCTTCTGTTTCCTTTGTACCATCTTAAGCTGATGATTAGGATGGTTTTGGATGAAATTAATGCTTTTCTGTGGGAGAGCCGAAATGTGAATCTCCATCTGTCTGTATGATATAGATGAACAAATTGATTACAGGGAGGATCTGCTGCTGGCTGTGACTGGCCTGGGTTCTGCCTGGCAGCTGAGAAGTGCAGGATCGCATCAGCCAGAATCAGCTGCGCTACTCAGTTTTAAGAGTGCATATTTCTAAACACTTCCACTGACAGTGAGCTTTATCAAAAAGATGTCTAGATAGTAGTTAAAAGCTTTTACCTTCCCAATTCACAGCTTTTAAATTTCAATTACAATATTTGGCAAGTTTTCAAATACTTAATTAAAATATTACCCATTTCTGAAGAGGAACCTTTTAAATCAAAATTATATTAGTGAATCATAGATGAAATCTGCTCATGGGAAAGGGAGAAACCTTTGGATCATTGTGTTATTGCAAGCAACCATTTTCTTTTCATAAGTATATCGTGCTGCTCTCTAAAATTAGGTAGGTCAAGGTCTTACAATTCTATCTCACAGAACAGACTTTCCATTCCCCTGGTAACATCTCTGGGCACCCACCAGTTCAGATTTTAATTCAGCTTTCTTCAAAATAGTTATCCAAGATGACTACAGGATACCAGGTAACGTCCCTTGCCATTGCCATCTAAGTGATTATTCCCTGCGAACAGTTTTTCTGCATCTCAAATGATACATGCGTGGTTTTGGCTCTGGTTGTTGTTGGGTTTTGTTTAGCTGGTCAGGGGTGGAGGGGTGTGTCTACAATGGTATACATTGACCCTTTGACTGAATATTGTATTCAGATCTTTCTTTTGCTCTGTTGTATTGAGCTGAAGAGCTGTTACCTGATGGCAGAAGTTCTTGATGTCAGTCTCCATGATTGAACTCTGCACTGTGTGTTGCTGCATTTCATTCCGTTTCTTTTTCCTGAATCTTTGTTTTTATTTGGTGCCTCTTCTTTCATAGTTCGAACTTCTGTATTGACAATGGCTCCCTAACTGATGCCATTAGCAAATTTCAGTAGTAGTCTGTTTCATCTTGTTCCGGGGTCATTATTGACAGCAAAAAAAAAAAAAAAAATCTGTCCCCAGGCTGATTCTGGAATATTGTTGTAGCAGTTCAGAGGAGCAGATTGTCTTACTAACTGTCCATCTCACACCTTTGTGTGGATCCAGAAGCCCACTCTTTGGATCGGTTCTTTGTGGTTCAGGTAACTTCACCCTTAAGGACTTGTATTCAGAAGCTCATTAATCAATCTCCATGCAATGCTTGGGTCAGATTAGATTCCATTTCACATTCTGATAACTGTAATAAGCCTGTACAGCTGATAGAAGAAAATGTTTCATCCAGTAAACACATAATAACCTGTTATGCTTTGGAAGCTGATTGAATCATGGGTACCTGAAGCTACAAGACAGTTTTGCCATACAGAGATGTCCAGTATTTATGCTTTTTCAGAGCATGCGATATCTCACCTCTCTGTGCCCAAACACGGGATGAGGCAGCTGAGTAGTCCAGTTGGGTGTGACAGTTCTGGTATTCCTACATGACTGTGTTCAAGAAATGAATGCACTCAATTGCAAGGGGGCTGATGTACAGGGTTCATTTTCCGATTAGAATTGCCTGCCAATGGCTTGGTTTGGTCTTCAACTTACTATTATTATTACTATTATGCTAAATATTGGCTTTGCTCTGGCAGGCTTCTATTGTCTAACTACCAACAAACTGACAGATGTGTGAGTCACTAGCACATAGCATGTTGTTTTGTATACAGAGAACGAAATGAGAAAATAATACAAGCACTTGGCAATCAAATATGCCTTGTCTCCAGAATCCAATAAATGCTATATTCTTTGGATCTTTCCTTCCAGAATTAATGACCACTCTGGGGTTCTTAACATTTGAAATAAAGAGCAATAGCTCTTTCCCTTTACAATTCAACATCCATTGACCTGTCGAGCATGCAGCGAAACATTATCCGTGTTTATCGCAACATCAATGCAGGCATTTTGCTACTTAAATTCCCAAGCAGTGAAAAACCATCAAGCAGGTCTTCCTTCCAGTATAATCCAATTCTTTTTCTGTCAAAGGTTACTACAGGCTCATGGAACAAGATCTTGATGATGTTGTTGTTTAAGACGAGAAGTTAGAAATCTTGTTTTTGTATCTGGAGCTGCAGTTGCTAGCTGACTAATACTGTAATCACCTGTAGTGATAAAAACTGGGTGGCTGTTGCTTTCCATCTGAGTGGGGGAATGAGTAATGAGGGCTTGGAGTGGCTGCTGGCAAAGCTGCTGACAGCCACACAATTTGATGTGGAACATTGAAAATTGAGTTCCCTGGAGAAGCAGGAACAAACACGTGGATATTTTTTTATGAATTAAAGCCTAAGAAAAATGGCTTTGCATAACAGCTGCTGTTCTTTCTGGAGTGCGAGTTACATATGTTTTTCTTGATTAGACGTGTGCAGGTGAACTGGGTTGAAACAAGCCCAATCCTTCAGCCCTGACAGTCTTTCTGTGTTGCTCTGAAGCTGCATGATGCTACGAAATGTAGAAGGACCAGGAAAACATGGCAGATCTGAATTTAGAGCAAGTTTCACCCAAAACTTGTCCCTGCTTCAATGGACAGAATATTTAGAAGTCTTGGCCCATTATCACACTACTGTAAAGCCATTGGTATTAAAAATGTTGTGAGTTTAAACCAGAAATAATTTAGTGGTGAATAGAGTTTTCAGAGTGAAGGTCTCATAAATATTTGATCATTGGATCATTTTTGTGCAGCCCAGTTCCAGCCAGCTGAAAGGAACCTAATTTTCAGCAGGTAAGTGCTTTGAATGATTTTAAAGTCAGGATGTCTTAAGATGTCTCACACTGAGAGCCCAGAATCACCAGTAATCACTTAAAATATCACACCACCTGATGTAGATTATTTTTCCAGTACCTTTATATCTTTATGTTAATCAGACTCAATTAATACTAAAGAAATTTCAAAACTTTTTTTGTTAAATCCCAGAGATGGTGTTTGCTTACTTTTACTGAAATACAGTCAGACTGGGTTTATACAAAACAGATTACTGCCTTCTGTACCTCTTTTGTTTCATGTCAAGTTTCATTCACAGGATATTGTAACACAATGCTGCCATACAACACAGTAGCAAATACTGCAAAACAATCTTTAATTTTGACTGCTAAATTGTTTTCACTGAAATACAAAAGATCACAGAAAGTTTTCTTCTGTGCTTAGATTTGATAAATTTGGTCACATCAGGATCCAGAGTTTACACCGATCTCAGAACATTCCTTCAAATACATGTTCATTCAAGTGTCACATGTGTGTCCTCTCTTTTTAATCAGAGAATCTTTCTAAAGAGCAGTTCGACTCACAGAGCAGCTGAGGTTGAAGAGAGCTCCAGCCGTTAGCTGGTCCAATGCCCTGCTCAGAGAGCTAGTTGCTCTGGGCTGTGTCCACTTGAGTCTTGAACATCTCCAAATATGGAGATCTCACAGTCTTTCTGGACAAACTGTTTCAGTGTTTGACCACCATCATAGTAAATCTTTTTTCCTTGTATCTAAATGGAATTTCCCATGTTCTGCCTTGTGTCCTGTGCGTCTCATCCTGTTGCCATACAAACCTGAGAACAGTCTGGCTTCATCTTCTCTGTATCCTCTGATCGTGTAGCTGTAGGAAGCAGTAAGGTCTCCCGTTTACCTTCTCTTCTTAAGGCTGAGCAGGCCCAGTTCTCTCTGCCTCTCCACGTATGTCATGTGCTCTAGCCCTCAACCAGCTCAGTGGCCCTGCACTGGCCTCGCTCCAGTGTGTCAATATCCTGGGCTAGAGTTACAGTCTCCTTTGGCTTCCCACCTCTTAACTGATGTGGTTGTAAAAAGATTTTTCCCTTTTGGCATAATGAAAGGGATGCTGCCTTAATTGGTTCCCTTCAGATCAGTGATTTGGATAAAGCATAGCTGAAAAAGAGGCAGCAAATTTCTCCCAGCTGAAATACATCCATCACCACTGTGGTGCTCCTTGAGCAAAGCAGGTGGGTATGACTCTTTTCAGCTTCTTGACATTATTTTTAGATGTGTTTGGTAATTTTGAGGTACCATTTGGGGGTTGGGGGATTCTCTTTTTTTTTTTTTTTCTTTTGAGGAGTAAAGCTTTTGAAATTATTTATTTACGAGCCATGAAAATCTCCTCAAAATGGATTTTAACAAGTGTGTAATTGGATAATTTGACAACTGGTAAGCTGAAGCCCCAGAGATCAGGAATTACACTTCACTACAGAATAGTTGTTCTTCACGTAGAATTAATTAGATTTCCTCTAGATTACGAGTAGTAAGAAAAGCAGTCAATTAAGAGACTTATTCTCTGACTTTTCCGTGCTTCTTTTAATTGCCAGCCAGTGGTCTTAAGAATTCCTTTTTCTGTGTGAGCTGTCCTCAGAGGCAGGATGCCAGGAAGAGGATGAGGGACAATGGATTAAACGCTGGCCCAGGGTTTGGAAGAAATGACCACTGGCTTTGTGTGTGACTTTGACTCACCTTCCGAGGGACTGATTATCCACTGGGCCTGAAAGCTGCTGGGTTCATGGGAGGCAGAAAGCAAGATGAGGACAGGTTCCTGATCAGTTGAGGGTAATGTTTTTCAGCAGCATTGCTAAATCAAGCAACACTAACTCCTTTCTCCCCCACCCCACTCTCGGCTGGGTTAGTACAAATGCCTGTGTAGCTGCTGAGGAACTAAGCTTGGCTAAAAATAACCATTCTTTTTTTTTGCTGGGTCATTCTGAACCCTACTCAGTTCCCCAGTTTGCTTCTTCACCTGCCCATACAAAAGGAACAGTGGCACAGTCGAAGGTGTAGTTAAAAAAGTGGAGGCAGAAGCCACTTCAGGCAGCACGGCTCCTGAAATGATGGCTTGAGGGGAACTTGAGGACTGCCTAGAAGATCTGGAGGGAAGCTTAAACCTTTGTCATGTGTGGACATGGACAGGGCATGGACAGCTGAACAGGGTGGGAAAGCACTCTGCTCTGGCCAGTCCTCTCCTGGAGCAGGACTGGGGCACGCAGCAGTGGAGGCGTCGCCTTTGTGGTGATTTTGCTAGTTTTTATTTGCATTGCTTTGGGGCTGTGCAAAGTGAATTTGACAAACTGGATTTATGTGCAGCATGTTTCTGAACCTGAAAGCACACATACAAGGAGATCTTTGGTCCTGTACCTGTTCTTTCTCCTTTCTTTCGCACTAGCTGTTGGAGTGGCTCTCTGTGTGGAACAGCAAACAGCATAGGAGGTGCTCAGAGGGGAAAATAATTTTGTTTAGACAGGAAGGGATAAAGCAGAGCAGATGACTGTGATTCAGATGGATGTCTGAGTCACACGTCCTATCTCCTGAGGCTCTTTCTGATATAAGGCACCTTACGTGTGCCTAGGTAGAAATTTAGTCTGTGGGCTGCTCAGAGATATGGAGGAGCAATAGGAACATGTGGCCTCCAGAAGAGTGGTCCTATTCACCTTGGAAGAAGGACAGTAGAGACTTGCCTAAAGGTATATGACACAGACCCAGATCACCCAGAATTCAGATCTCAGAATTTAATGTTTACTGAATGCAGAGAAAACAAATTTATAAGGGAAGATTTGTTTCATTTTTATTGTGACCTTCAAAGAAGGGATGGGGAAAAAAAAGTAGAATAGGAAATCTCTGTAGCTAAAATTTCAGAGTACCTAAAGCTGTTTTATAATCACTGATGTCATTTCTAATTGTGAGGAGAATACAAAAACCAAACAACATCAAAATGTGAGAAATGTTCATTTAAAAAAGCTTGACATTTAAAGAGACTAAATTGTAGGCATATAAGAAATGTAAATGTGAAATAAAAAAAGTCAGGTTCTTTTTCATACCACTTACTAGTAGTTCTATCATAAAATAACAGAATCACTACCCTGGAGTGGGATTCTGCAAAATTACTACCCTGGAGATACAGTAGTTACAGTTCAAAGTGACTTTTTTCTGCAATGCTAAACTCCTATTTCATAAACCCATCAGCTCCAAACAGTGTGAAAGTATTTAAACCACTCTGTACCTTGCATGAAAATCAGTCCTGACAATTTGAAAAGGGATTGCAGGACTTTCAAATGTTCAACCCAGCAGTAAAAAAACAATAATTGTTAAAATATATAGAAAAGAAGTGCAGTTTCGTAAAGAACAGTAATATGTCTTTTCATTGTAATTCATACTAAAAATCCCAAATTCTGCTTGTAATATTTGTGAGGCAAATTACCTTTGAATTTAAAAATAGTTCTCTCTGTTTCAGTGGAATAAAGGTGTGTTGTTTTCACATATGTATTTTCTCTTTGATCTTAAAAAGATGTCAGAAAGTGGAGTTAAGTTTCCTTGTCATAACTGGGTACAATCTAATGTATGTATACAGCTCTTTGCTGATTTGGTGATAACAGGAACCACTAAAAAAAGTAAAAAGCTTAGGCATGAGGGGAAAAACAAAGCATTTTAACATTTAAAACAGAGAGGAAAAAAACTGAACATATGTAAAAATATGTAAAAGTATACGTCTAATTTTGTTATAAACAAACCCAGAAAAGAATAGATCTGTATGGCAGCAGGCATCCAAGAAAATCAAAGCTCGCCTACTTTGGGGACTTGGTTGAGCAGATGCAGTAAAAGCTACTGTGAAATTCTGTAACTGTTTTGATCTGTGGTCTGTTAAATGGTTTATTAATTTCTTACTGTAAAAAAGAAAAAAGTTTTTTAAATTTGGCTTTCTGAAGCAATTCTCAGCTTAATGTCTGTCCGAGACCCAGTCTATGTTCACCTGGCTTGTAGAGCATGAGTGGAAGGTCTTTAGGAGAAAGCAAAACTACAGTTCTGTTTATCTTTGTTTCTAATGTACCTTTGGCTTATTAAGCCAGGAAGATGTAGATAAAGAATGAGAAAGTGTGTTGTTGGTAGTTAGCCAGAATATAGCTGGACTATTCTGTGAGTTTGAAGGTGTTTCCATTCTTTGCTTCTGTCTTCCTTTCCATGTGTCTCCACAGCCTTACTAAATAGTATGCTTTCTGGGCAGACACTGTTTTAAACATATTATGTATGTATAGTGTCCATAACATCATGGGTCTGATTTCAGTTGGATATGCTGGGTGACAATATCGTAGAATCATAGAATGGTTTGAGTTGGAAGGGACCTTAAAGATCACCTAGTTCCAACCCCCCTGCCACATGCAGGGACACGTTCCACCAGACCAGGTTGGTCAAAGCCTCATCTAGCCTGGCCTTGAACGCTTCCAGGGAGGGGGCATCCATGACTTCTCTGGGCAGCCTGTGCCAGGGCCTCACTACCCTCATAGTGAAGAATTTCTTCCTTCTATCTCATCTAAAGCAACCCTCTTTCAGTTTAAACCCATTACCCCTTGTCTTATCCCTACATGCCTTCGTAAAAAGTCCCTCTCCAGCTTTCTTGTAGGCCCCTTCAGGTACTGGAAGGCTGTGATAATGTCTCCCTGGAGCCTTCTCTTCTCCAGGATGAACAGCCCCAACTCTCTCAGCCTTTCCTCATAGGAGAGGTGCTCTAGCCATCGGATCATTGCTGTGTCCTCCTCTGGCCCCGCTCCAACTGATCCATGTCTGTCCTGTGCTGAGGGCTCCAGAGGTGGACGCAGGACTCCCAGGGGGTTCTCACCAGAGCGGAGTAGAGGGGCAGAATCCCCTCCCTTGCCCAGCTGCCCACACTGCTGGGGATGCAGCCCAGGGTACAGCTGGCCTTCTGGGCTGCTATCACACACTGCCGGGTCATGTCCAGCTTTTCATCCACCAGTACCCCCAGGTCATTCTCAGCAGGGCAGGCAATATAATGCTAAGAATAATATGTGAGCAAGCTCAAGTACTGGACATTCTCTGCTTGTGAACAGATCATGTCGCTAGGGTTCTGAGCATTAAACTTCTATTAAAAAAAAATAGCCAAAGCCTTCAGTCCTTCAAAATGACTTCAGCTTTTTCTCCTTGTCTGACATGGAAATGCGAAAATATCCAGTCTGACAATTTTTTTGGTCTGCTTTTGAAAAATCCATATGCTCAGATCGTTCTGGTTGCCCTTATCCTGGTCCAACACAAGGCTGTCTGTATTGTCTGCTAGTATCTCTACTATGTAAGCAAAACCTAACGTGATAACTAGTCATCAGGCAGGAATTTTAGCTTTTTCATTTTAGGAGGAAGATCTGGCAAGTTGGCCTGCTTTTGTGACATTTCTATTTAAAAGTGCAGTAAGATACAGAAAGAGAAAGGGTTTCCAGCTGGAAGAAGTGATTCTTCTTCCAGGATAAACTCAGCCAAATTACTGGAGGCAGAGGAAAGCAGTGGTTCTGCAGTGCAGACTGAGATGCCAATTTCTGGCATCCCAGCAGCTGAGAATGAGGTTGAGCCTTATAGAAACTGAGGCTTTGTTTATGTTTGGGACTGTAAGTCATAAAGAACTGGGCTAATAATTGGTGAAGTTGGGAACCCCTGCACAAAACCTTTTCCTTTCACTTCCGTATATCCCAGTAATCCACATTAACAAAATGGGAGGAAGCACTGTCACGGACCTCTTAGGATATTGAGACAGCAGATTTTACTGCCTTGTACCTGTCTCTAATGGATTCTCATAGTCCGGGAGACTTCAAAGATTAAGGTCAGAGGATACACTTATCTGTTTCTCTTGATAACATTGCCCAGGGACATCAGTGAAGAACATCATCTGCTGAGAACCTCAGAAAATTCTAGAAAAAGGGAAGAACTGAAATAGTTTTTCTTGCATTTGCCATTTTTCAGGGGCACTGAGGTTTCTATCTGGAGCTCTGTCACCTTTCCCTGTCCTGTTCCAAGCAGAGTCTGAATAAAACAGAAGCCAGCACTATGCCAGAGACCTTGAGAGCTGACCTGATTTCATCACTGTAGTAAATTCCCTCTGGGCATTGTGCAACATGATAGCCAGGTTTTTTTCTGGTTTTGCATTGCCAGCAAACCACCCCTTCTTATGCTTGTTACGCTGAATGGACCTGCATGGCCACAGAAACAGCTGGGCAGTTAGCACCTCTGCAACATCTGGCTGGCCAAGAAGTGTACTTGCTCCACAGTGAGTTGGGTCTGATCCAGTACTGCCAAGAACAACATCACCCACCTTGTTATGTCCAGCGTACAGCAGGAGGGTGGTGCTCTGATCGTGTGCTCATTTTCTATTCATATCCTCTTGAGATTTACAGAATTTCTTGTTACTTTCTGGAGTGTCCAGTGTGGAGGTGCTTTAAACTTCAGTGAGTTTATAACAGTGTTTTCGTTCTCTTCCCAATAAGGGCTTTGTTGACCAGATGTTAATTGTAAGAATTCTTGCTTCTGATGTCTGAAAAGCAGTTAGTAAACATGGATCTTCTCAAAAATGACTTAAAAACTAGCCAAACTGTTAGCAAACCAGTAGCGTGTTGTGGTAAGATGTCTGTAGATACACAGGCTATTTGTTTATGTGCACAGATGCTTGTAGATGAACCAGGTAAAGGCTCTTTTTGCTATTGCCCCAGGACAGAAGGCAGCTATGTCATTAAAAAGCAGTTTGGCTGTACAAACACAGTCATGCTTTCTGCCAGTAGAGCTGTGTTAGGATCTTCTTGCTACCTTTCATACTGTTGAGCAGTATATCTGGCAGAAGGGTATTGTACAGGTCTGTACTTCACAATCCTAGCATTGTACAGTCTTAGAGAAAGTAACAACAAATTTATCCTTAAAATGACCAGGATATTTATATGCAGTCACAACAACACTGTAACATAAAACTCAAATTACAAGTGACATGGAGTTAAAAGAAGCAGTATTCTATCTCTAAGGAACTACCTGAAACTTTTGATTGTCACAGATTTTAGACAAGACCAATCAGATAATTTAAAAAATTGGAGGGAAAAGCACAGATATGGAAGCACAGCTTGATAATGTTAGGTACAGAGTCAGAAGAAGGTAGCTTTAATTTGTCCTCTGACACTGGCTTTCTAAGTGCCTGTGAGTAACTCAATCAAAATGCAGTCATTTCTAAACCTAGCTCTCCCTCCTGTGCCTCTGCTTCCCCACCTGCCTAACAAGGGGTTTGCTCCTCAATCCGGAGCAGTACGAGTTTTAGTCAAACAACGTTTGTCCAGCAGTTTGAAACCCTCCAGTAGAAATGTTGCAAATGCTGAAAATGGGAGAAGAATTTGGATGTTCTGATAAACTGCATATGCTAATTGTTTTAATTCCATGCCTATCTTCTCACTGCCCTCTGCTGGATGGCTCTCCAGCCTTCCAGGGATAGCCTTTGGGTGTTGGTAGGGCACCTGTGGCTCTCTGCTTGGTCACTTTCTCTTACTTGTCTGGTTTGCAGTGTTCCTGATAGAAGAAAGGATGCCCAGCCATGCCCTTTCAAAAGTCACTACATGCACTCGAAAATGTATATTTGCAGAATTCCTTTAGTAATGGTAATTAATGCAGAGCAAGAACTTCAGGTGGGAGCAAGGAAAAGGAAGGCTGGGGATGCGACTGTAGCTGAAGTGTACTCTGTTAACAAACTGACATTTAGAAATATCTGCCACTGGGCTCTTATCTCCTCTTTTCTTTTTTTATTTCTTAAGTGGATTAATGAAGAGTAGGTTAATGGAAAAATAGCTCAATGAAAGCTTACTGCCTGTTTATAAAAATCTCAATACTAAGAAACATTGAAGAATTCTTGCCATAAGAACTAACAGAACCTAATGTTACACTTACTTAACAACCGTACAGCAGACAGGACTTCTGTAATCTTTGATACGTCTTACCAATTTCCATGATGATTGCACTAGCAGTATTTTAATTGTATCACAAGGTGGAATTCTTAATAGGAGAGACTCTTCTCTAATGCCATGTATACAACTCCTTTGCATGGTAAACACTTTCTTTCTTTCCACTTGGCTGGTGTCAGAGCTCTGCAAAACATGGCTGTGCGGGGGTGAGCTGCCAGGACTTGGGAGATGGGTGGAGACTGACAGCCTGGCACCTCGGGAAGCAGCTGGTAGCACTGGTCATCCCTCTCCCCACCCCCCCTCACCCCCCCCCCAAGTCCCCACGCAGGG
>Ga0065711_1027608_pt1 | contig 47638 bp, 25 predicted proteins | sample Hoacrofraction12_FD_59098 | JGI IMG/M metagenome (GOLD analysis project Ga0065711, IMG submission 59098) | Hoatzin crop microbial communities from Cojedes, Venezuela - Epithelial fraction 12 v2 (version 2) | ecosystem: Host-associated > Birds > Digestive system > Esophagus > Crop | place...
GGGCGCGAGGAGGCAGCCGGCGCCGGCCGCCCTCGGCCCCGGGGAGCGCGGCGGGAAGCAGGGGCCGGCGGCAGCCATTCCTCCGGCGAGGGGCGCGGGCAGCGAGCCCCGCAGCCCTCCCGACGGATGGCGGGTCGCAAAGCAGTGAAAGCTGCCCGCGGACGGCGAAATGAGATTTTTTTTTTCCCCCCCCGATTAGAGTCGAGGGCACAAGGCAATGCCCCTGTTCTGGAGAGCCGGATGGCTCCGGCGGCCCGGCCCGGCCCGGCCCTGCCCGACGGAGAGGGGCTGGGAGCAGGCCCGGCCCGGGAATAGGACGCCGACCCCATCCCCAGTGCACGGGTGTCCCAGCTGAGCCATGCTACTGGGGCAGCCCCAGCCCCTGGGCTGAGGAAGGGCTGGCCAGAGGTCACCCCGAGGGAGGACGCTGTCCGGGCTCTGCCCCGAGCACACGCCGGCTGTCTCCCTGTCGGGGAGAAGCTCCGTAACACACCTCACCTTTCTTGTTTTATTCCCAGTACAACAGCGGACGTTTAGAGATGAAATTCATATCGCACGAGTTCTCAACGTGAAGTTTGTCACCACCCCCGTGGTCCTCAGCCCCCCGTGCACGACACATCACCCCGTGGTACCCATCGCCTCTGCGGTGACGGCAGCACTTACCTGTGCCACCACAGCACGTTACCACCTTGTTTCCTCAGTGGCTGTGATGGCATGATGCAAGAGGGCCAAAGCAATGTCCCCCACCCCTCTCCCTCAAAACAGAGAAGCAGCTTTGCCCAATACACAACTACCATGGCTTCTCCAGCTGAGAACAGAATAAATTTGTTACTTTCAATGTTAGGCTAGCAATGTCCTTTCCTGGCCATCACCAGAAAGCAAACAGCACTTCACTCTCATCCCTCCTCTGTCAGTAAAAAGTGCATAAATTTTACTTAAAAGCAGCTTAGAGGACCGTGGTGATTCTGGCAGAAGGATCAGCTGTTATACTGGCCAAGTGACTTCTCCAACATTGTATTTATAACGCTGCATTCCTTTCTCCATCACTGGCTGGGGCTCCATGCCCAACTGTGTAAACAAACTAAAGGCTGCGGCCTGGGCTAACTTTGCACCTGAAGGGACTCCTCAAGAGCTGCCAGACCTTAGCAGAACCTGTGTGCTTGAGGGGTCCAGCCCTCTGATGGCCACCAACTGGACTGTGAAGCTTCCCTTTTCCCAGAATATCAAGCACTGATCTGCAAGACTGAAAAAACAAACAAGCAAAAAAACCTCCCAAAATACATCACCAATGTTTACACCCCTTAAAAAACCTGGCTTCTTTCTTCAAACAATTTTTGAAACACTGCATCATTATTTAAGTGTGGTAAACTAGTGGCTGATGTACCTTTTCTTTAAAAAAGTGTTTCTTCCTACGAGCACATGATACAAACAAGGGAGTGGCAGACAGGAAGTGATTATTCAGAAATTAAAGAATTAGATCAGGTTCCATGATATCAGAACAAAACAGGACACATGACAAGCAAAGCTGACATTTACTGGCTCAAATGTAAGAAAATTTTTTCTCTACTAAACCTAACTCAGGGCTAACAGAAGCATTTTGTCTTCTTAACGAACATCAGCGTTGGCAGCTACGAGCATCGGTATGCCTCCTGGGGAGTACAAGTTACTCCATGTACTTCACCAGCAAAGCTGTACCAAACACTACAGTACAGACCTCCAGCTTCTACCCAGACAAGGTTTTTATGAATGAAAGCGTAGTAGCTCTGCCGGTAGTAGCAGCAAGTCTCTGACGGCAGGCACTGCTGCGAATGGCTTGACTGGCACGGCTGCTCCAGAGGTGCTAAACGCAGACACTGCTGAAGTTCAGCCCTTGTCCCCGCTAACAGCAATCTCTTGCCACTAGGAACAGAGCGGAGGTTCCCAGTGCCACGCTCGGTATTCCCGCCACTGGGAATTCCCTTCGTGATCTCAGCTTTCCTGTCACACAGGAGATAACACTGAGCCATCGCCACATTTGCTTGTTAAGCGATATTGTTGGGGGGTAGGGGCAGACCTACACCAGAAAGAACATATGGTGTTCACAGCCTGATCCCTGCTCCAAGTGAAGCACGCAGACTATGCTGGGACATGGCTTTTCCTGTGCCTGGAAAAACTGAGGCCAGACCACAGCCGTGCAACTCCTCAGTGTGCACCGACTGATTTACTACCATTGTAAGATCCAGAAAAGTCACCTTAAAGAAGAACATCCCACATAAGAGGGCTAATTACATAAAGCACTTTTCATCTGTGGATCCTGAAGTGCTAAAAATAAAAATTTACTGTTCACAAGAGACTAAGCTCCCATTAGAATGGTTAAGCTAAAAACCTGGAGAATACATCAGAGGTTACACAAAGCCCAGCAGCTTCAAAGGAAGGAGGAGGGATTTGCAAGGTTCAAAGGCAGGAAAGAACAGATGCAGTAAGCTATGACTTATTTTCATTACACTGCATAGCTTGTTTCCAAGAATGCTTTCACTAGAAGCATCCTCTTAACACAAAACGCCAGCGCTAGCCAAGCTGACTCGGACAAGCTTCGATACAAGCTGCATCCCAGCCCAGAGACTGAACGGCCACCAGGAACGGCTCACCACCTACTTCTCACCTCTAGTTGTGAAACCTTCCTCCACCTTCAGTCCCTCCGGGGGTACTTCTGTGAGCAGCCAGCCCGCCCATGTCTTCACCCCTTCGTATGATACAAGCATGAATAAGTCCCCTCTGCTTTCTTTAGACAAAAGCCCAGTGTTCCTTTTCCACCCCATGTCTTTCCTCACCTCATTCTCTTAAATTGCTAGACAGCATCAGGAATTGGCAAGACTTTTAATAATAAGATCAGGCAGCATTACTAAATCCATACTAAATTCCCACAACAGGAGCCAAATGGTGACCAAGACAAGAATTTTTATTTGATGATGCATCCTATCTTCAGAAAAAAAAACCAAAAATGGTTCCAGGGACATGAAAAGTGAAGACAAATAGTTGTATAAAACGAAAACACCGGCTCACAGGTTGATGTGATCAACGTGTCTTCCTGCCAAGATGCTCTTTGCGGGGGGGATACTAACACGCAGCACTAAGGTGTGCTGTATTTTAACACGCACCTAACATTTTTAACACCACACTAGCTAAAAAAACCATCTTATTCAAAGTCTACCAGCTCCACAAAGTTTTGCGGCTGCAGTGTAGAGATCAACATTAAGAACCAACAAGTCATTCTCGGGGGCGAGGAGGGGGAGAAGTTTGTGTTGTGCTTACGTTAAGCCTGAGGGACAGGTTTAAAGGCAGCCGAGAACGGAAGCGCAGAAGCTTTTATGCTCGGTACAGCGCTTAGATGCACAGCATCAACACAGGGCACCTCCTGCAGAAACTGAAGAAATCCCCAGTGCTTCCTCCCATGCTGAGGGACAGATAGAGCATCAGGGAGACAGGTTAAACAGGTTTCAAAGTTAATGACACCTGCCCTTGGCTTAGCAGCTAACACCACATTAATCCAGGGAGCTGCTGTGAAGAAAAAAATAAAATAGAAAGGTAGGAAATTTTTTTCCGGGCTTCTTTTCCCTTTACCCATCCAGATCATATTTATCTGCTCAGCTCCAGTTTTTCCTTCTGCGTGGAGGCAATTTAACATCCAGATCACCATGCTAAAACTCTACACACGACAGCTCATCTTGGTTTTGTCTGTATCACTTCATTTCACACAAGTCAGGCCTTTGGCCACAGCAAGTCAAATGATAGCTTAGTTGAAAGGAATCACCTCGAACCCTTTGTTTCCACCTATTAATACACAGACACAGTACTGAAAGTTTAAGGGAAAAAAATGGGGAGAAAGGCTGTGGCTATGAATCACCTGCTTGTCTGGGCAAGAAAGAAATCTGGAAAATCCTGATCCTAAGTGTACCTGAAGCATACTGAAAGAGTGGTGAGGCACTCAAGAACAGCTAGGCTTTACGGATATCAAAAAGCCAGTCAATGGAAGGGAGAGTCTCGTCTGTAACGCACACATCTCCTGGGAAAGCACTACCATCCTGTTCAGTTTTATGCCTCTTCTGTCAAATCAGTCAAAAGCCAACGCAAAGCTAACATGCCAGATTTCACATCAGCTGCTTGCCCAAACAACTGGGGAAACTTTTTTAGCTGAGCTCCGCTCTTTTGCTCCCTTCAGATTGTTGCGTTAATTAAAAAGTCTTGCTCGTGTGTTACACAGCCCACAGGATGCGAGGAGGAGATTCCTAGCTTTATAATCGTGTTAGTCAATAGCTGCCAGCCCTCTCACCGCTGCTACGCACAGCGCCAGCGCTGTCGGTTTGACGGGCTGTGGGAGGATGCCGCGTAGGAGGCTCGTCACGTTATGCAGAGTCAGCCCGAGCTCCTTCACAATGGCAGCTTTCTGCAGAAGCGCAACATAAAAACCTCCCTAAAACTACAGGACCATTGGAGCAAATTTCCCAAAACAGAGAGCCAGCCCCACAAAAATTCCCTTGATAAACAACAGCCAGTTCCTAGCTGGTGAGTTGCTGGATATGGATGTGTCATCTTTGGGCTCACGCAACCCCTAACCTAACAAGCAAGTAAAAAAATATTACTATTGTCACCTCCAATCTTAGACTTCAGAATTTCCATCTTGGAAGCACTACAAGAAGTGAGTCACTCTATATACCTTGGCAGTCATTTGCAAGCCAACAGGGAATATCCAGAAGGAAATAATGTCACCAACTGGTGAGGCAGCAGCTATGTTTACCAGCTGAAACACATTTATGTTTCAGTTAAGTATGGCCAACAGCGAATCTCCAATTCACAAGTCATAAAACTTTCAATTCAGAAGTCATTTACAACTTAATACGCCTGAAAATTAGAGATCTTTAAAAGTTATCCCAACTGCTGAAGAAAACCACTAGATACTAGGGTCACACCAAGTGCTGAGTTCTTCTGAATACCTGTGCTGCCCTTGCCTGGTCTCTGCAAGGAGCTGCCACCCCACACTCGCTCTGGGCAGTGGGAGGAACGCAGGGAAGAGCCAGCCAAAGGCAGCCGTCGCAACTGGGAGCCAGGCGTGGTGGCACAGGGCACCCTCGGGGATGGGGACGGGGACAGAGCTGCGCAGCACGGGCAGGACTACGACCAGGGCCGGGAGCCGCCAGGCTGGGCAACTGTGACAGCCTGCGGAAGATTCAGCTTTCTGAAGCTAGAGCTGACGATCTAGGTGTGAACAAGCCAGTTAGAAAAAAAAAAAAAAAATAACCAAAAACCTCACCCAAACCCATTCTGTACTGGTGAAACCACGTTTTGAGGGAGGTACCAATAAATGAGACACTGAACAATTAAGAGGACTGCTTATGTGTCAAATGAGATACTTAATACTGTACAAGATGACAACTATTCACTAGCTAAATGTGAGACTAAACTGAGGAATTAAGGGCTCTCAACACATTTGTTTACCACATAACCTCTAGCAGTTTACATATTTGTTACCTGTCCGATGAGCAGTCTTAAAGGCGCACGGCAGTGCAATTGCAGAAGTCTTCCTTACTTCGCTGCAAAGAAACTCTTAATGTGGCTTACTTACACTTTGAGCTAAAAGTTTACTTTTGAGAAGGGCTAATGGAGCTGCATCAGCTTCACCTCCGAAACAGACAGTAAGGGGACCAGCACAGAGCCAGGCTTATGGCATGGTTGAGTTTAGACAAATGTCAGACCAAAGGCTGGCTAACAAGCCCTGAGAATAGCCACCAAGCAGTGACTTGGGAGAAAGTGTATTAATTGAGCAGGGTCCTTAAGCTGGTTTTCCTCTGTCTGCTTCTAACAGCTCTGTTATCCTCACATTTACACTTTCCGGAGGATGCCAGCTGCCTTCATTACCAGGAATGCTTTATAAATAGTAAAAGCTGGACATTTGTGTAAGCAAGGATCACATGCAACAACTGCACGTTTTCAAACAAGTGACCTGCAAAAAATGAGGACACAAATCCTTTCTACTACATTGATTCAGAAAGCAGGAGACACATCTTGTCACCTTCTTCCCATCCTAAAAAGTCTGTCATCAGATAGTTTTAACACTACACAAATATTCTTTCTAGCCTTTTTATTTGTGCATATTATTGCAAGTCTTTCAGGCACTTTCATTAAGGCCTCAAATGGAAGAAAGTGTGAGCACATCCTCTTCCCTCTTCTCTGGAATTTATGGAAGCCTTAAGTAGGCAATAAAGTAAGGTAGAACAGTTTGATTAAGATGCTTCAGTCCTCAGATTTTATCTCCTTCACAGTGTACAGTCTGTGCCCTATCAGCTGCCTGTGGTTAAGAGGCAGAAGTAAAGGTGGAGTATGTTTTTAACACTGCAACCCCAAAAGCCTTGCAAGACCCTAATTTTCTGTTAATAAAATACTAGATTTCTGCTGCCCACTTGGCAGGGCACTTTAAACATCCTTATTTTCTAACAGACAGAACCTGTGCCTTTGCAAACACAAGGCATCATTACAAGACCTGTGTTCATTTGCTCTCACAAGGAAAGAGCCTTCTGAAATTTGCTTTAAAATTCCCATTTTTGAGGTATCAGTGCACAGGACAGCACACAGAAAACATCCCTAACTGGCATTTGCATGTATTGCAGATTGTGCTAGTTGGTCATGCAGATATTACAGCTGTCAGCACACACATATCACCAACCATAATCATCTGCAGACTCTTCAAAAAAAGCCTGCCCTTGTACAATAGTGTTCTCACGATGCGCATTTCAAGAAATCAGTCACGTTACAATGGAGATAAATGGATTTAAGTGACCATCTTGCTAAAGCATTTACAATAGAAGTAACTTGTAAAGTTTGAGACCTTGGTGCAGGCAAAACGTTTGCACAGCAAGTTCTCTTTAGATGACTAAGCTGTCACTGAAACGGGCTGAAACTGTGAACAACAATTCCTCTCACAGGGGGCTTTGCCAGCCCTGCTGCCTACTGCCAGTTTTCATCAGCCAGCCAGCAGCCACTACCACCTGACAAACCACTTCCAAACTCAACATCTGTACCGAGCCTTGCAGCCTAGGGGCAAGGTAACGCAGCCAAGTCCAGGCTTCTTGCACTGTGGAGCACAATGATGCAGAACAGAGGAGGAGAAGTTCTTTTGTTTCTGTGAATTTACACAAGATCAGTACTGATAATTTCAATTGCTGTAGAAGGGAAGGCCATGTTAAAAAAAAAAAAGGAAGAAAGAAAGCAGACTGTATCAGGCTTCTTCCCTCCTCCAACATGTTTATTTTACCCCCTTCACATCTCTAATGGAGCATGAAAGCTGTTGCTCTGTCCTATATGCTGTCACTCTTTGTGCCAGCAACACAGCCAAGAGATTCTACCTCTAAAATTTACGGACTGTGTTACAACCTGTCAGCACCTCTGATGTAAAAAATATGCCAGATCGCACCCTTCAGATAATTTCCATCAGAGGAAGTCATGCTATCAGTGGGGTGGAGAAAATGGAGGAATTCCTGTTTACTGTCATACTTGAAAACTTACTTGGGAGGGGACTTCCAATTAAAAGCTGACACCTGAAACACCACACCAATTTGACTGTCATTAACACATATGTTTATCTAGAAGACCAACCTAAAGTTTCTTGATGAAGAATCATTGCAGGTGAGCAGCGACTAAGGTGAGAGGAATGGGACATGCAGGAAAGCATTGCTCAATGCTTGTTTAGGGTAGGAAGTGATACCAGAGGAGAGACATGCTCCTGTCCTCTCAGAGGACATCCGTGCAGAAAGGTGTATGCTGTGTCACGCTCCTGCACTCCCAAATGTCACTGTCCGGGCTCTACACAGATTACGATACTGAGCTGCCAGGAATGCAGAGACTTCAGGTTACAAAAGCTATGTGCTGCCATTTTGGTTTAGGACAGGCTTGATTTTGTGATGTTTTACATTTTAGACATGTTGTATTCATCTTACAGGTCCGCTATCCCTCCAGTTAAATCACGAGCTCTTAGCTGGATGTTGGCTCACTCAGGGGTACCTCGGACATGCAACTCAACCCTGACCACACACAAATGTAGGCAAAGAGCCACTACAGTTTCCAAGTGCGAGAGTCAAAAAATGTTGGCAAAGCTGGGACTGCCACTGCGAGGAGAACACACCTAACACCCCGCAGCATGCACGAGGGGCTTCCACACGCTCCAGCCAGGGCTGAGCACAGCTCTGTGCTGCTGTCAGCCAATTCATCACTGCAGAAAGGGAAGCAGACGCACTGTGGGTCTTCTCACAAGCAGCCCCATCCCTAAATACAAGCCAGATTCCTACCCAGTGTGGGGAGAGATGAACACACTGGCTCAGACAATCACCACACCTCTCACGAGCAAGGGCAGCAAGACCCTTAGAACAGTAACTGGCTCATTGCAGAGCTGTAACACACACACGGAGCAGATTTGAATTCTGGTTATTCACAGGTGGCCGATTCATACCGATAGCACACCTCTGCCAAACCCACCCAACAGGCTCTGTTTGAACCCTCCAACACTGTCAGCTTCCCATGGACATACCTGGTCTTTGCTAACCAAGCTCCACCCTTCGCTCCTGCGTCCTGACAGGGGACTGGGTTGTCCAGGATGCTCCAGGCTGATAAGCAAACTCTTTTTGATTACTGCTGATTGTGTTCACACAAGCAGCGCTTCAGCAGCTGGCTCCACACAACACAGAAAGGTTGAGGAAGAAACCAACAAACACACCAATAAGAAACAGGGCCATTGACAGGTGAACCACCTGGAGAAGCAAATAATTTGGCAGCTATTGGCCTGATTTGCTCCGCTTATGCAGCAGCCCTCTCTGTCTGGTCTCTCCCGACAGACATCTTTAGGGCAGGGACTGTATCCACATTTTTTGTACACTGAGTCTTCAAATTCTAAACACAACATAGAGGTCGTTCAAGCTTGTGGAAGAGAGAATACTTGGAAAGAAAGCACTGGTTTGTAAACAATCTTCAAAATTTTCCTGTAAAAAGAATGCAGTATTTTTCATATATGTATATATAAAATATAGATATATTTTCATGTTCAGACATACACATGAACGTGCATGTCACAATTTTCAATCACACCTTTTCATTTGCTTTGGCCCACTGCTGTCTGGAAGACACTGTATCAAACATTTCATAGTTTCTAAGTCTAGGCAGAACAGGCCTAAAGACAATCTGGATTTAATTCAAAAAGCAACTTTGCCTTGTCTGAACTTTATTGGCAATTGTGCTTGTGAAGAGGCAACCTGAGAGAAGGGAAGGACTGCCTCAGCTTTACTTTCCACTCTGGCCACAGAGAGACTTTCCGTGTGGAAGCTTTGCTCTGTTTCCACCACCAAGGATAGAAAAGCAGCATGGAAAACACACTTGAGAGACAGTAGGAAAGAAGTATTGATATGGTTAAGTTCTGAAGAAAGGCTAAAAACAGACAGGTGAGTTACAAGGACCACGTCCAGCCTGTTGGTAGTTTTGCTGGAAGGACAGATTCTACCCATGAGCAACTCCATCATACATCTCCATACCTTGCACTACAAGTTCAGGTCTCAGACTGAAAACTTGACACGCCTGCTGTACCCAAGGTTGAATTTGGGCAGACTTCTTACCCATTTTTCCATCCAGCTTTTGTGGCTAATTCATTCAGTCCCTGACTCTGTCTTCCTAGGTTGCAGTAGGCCACGCCATGGCATGTGCTTAGCTTGATTTCAGGATTGCTACAGCAAGTCAGACCCACCGCTGTATCTTTCTCCAGTTCGGATAATGGTTTTTGTGGCCAGGTAAAAGCGCTTCCTCCTCGACAGCCTCTGAGCAACTGGGAAGAAGTCACTGCTAGTTCCCGCGGGTCACCGACTATGGCTTTTAGCCTCTCCCTGTGGGAGTCTAGAGGTTTGGGATTCATCAGGTTAATGAAATAGCAGTAATGCTGCCAGCAGTTCCACAAACCAGTATTAACAAAATTATTTTCACCTTAACCTTTTCTTGACTGTGGGATATCAAATGCATTGACTGGTTCTTCTTTTCAGTTCTCCTAGCTAAACATGGAGCAGTTTCCAGGCAAAGTCAATTCAGCCAGCCCTCTCTCAAAATTACTACCATAATTATAAAATCCCCACCTCATTGTCCTCCTGATCCCTTCCTAAAAAAAAAAAAAAAAAAAATCATATAAATACTACCAGAGTACAGGATTATTTCATGCAGTTTACATGCAAGTTTATAGCAGAAGGCTACAAATTCAGGACCAACAAGTTATAGCACAGGTTGAAAGCATTCGTCCTTGGAAGTAAATACTTCCCATGGTGTCTTAGCTCAAAAGCCTGAGCCTAGCCTGCTCCAAGTCTGATTTTGCAGACATTGCTTTGGAAAGGATTCTTTTCAAGACAAGAGAGGACTGTTGAAGAAAGTCAAATATGTATGATAGTTCTATATCTACTATTTCTGTATGCCTTCAAAGTAACCAGCAATCCTATGGATGTTATCATCTGACTGTACAGACACCACCTCTAATGAGCTACTGAGGAAAGCATGCAGGAAATAAAGTGATGACTTTTGCTTTGGAGACAAGGCACTTAAGGAGAAACACTTAAAGGGCTGTTAACAAAAATCCCAATGATAGTGAGCTAGTAATTGGCTGTCCATCTGTCCTGGCTTCAGAATAAATCTTTGAAACTTCTCTACCAATTCTTGAGAAGCCTCAGATCAAAAGGAAGAACCTCTGCCCTCATCAAACTCCTCCTGGGAAAAGAAATGTACGTGTACACACACACGCTGGGGCACAGATAATGAAAAGCTCTGCAGAGTACTCCCTGAAGCCAGGCCATGTGGCTAACATCAGAGGGACGGTAAACTCTGTGTGAATATATCTGCATAGAAAAAGGCCTTTAAAGTAAGATTACTGACTGTATGACATGCACTGCTCCCACCATTACTGGCCAGCAGCTTGCTCCAAAAGGATGACTGCTGTCTGTATGGCTGCTTGTAGCCTTCTACCATGAAAAGGAAGCCGGCCTGTGGACTTAGCACTCACGGATGCAACTCCAAGTACTTAAATACAGTGCTATAACCAGATTCTGTTCGAAATGTGGGAGACCCTCCCAGTCCAATCTGCAAAGAACTGACAGCAAGTTACTTCAGTATGAGCAGAGGGACCTGGAGAGGGGAGAGTCACACAGCTCACTTTAGAAGATGTCACTTCAAAATTTGACCAGACTGTCAAAGAAAGGAAAGGTTTGTATCTGACATCGAGTTAGATCTGGAGTGAGAGCAGATAAAAGACAGGGTTGTTTGTCCTAGGAGGTTGTGACAGGAGCTTAAAGTAATGCTTATGTTCTGGCCAGCGTCACTGACGGAGGCCAGCAGAGCCACGGTGATGTGCCAGCAGATGAAAGCAGTGTTAAATGCTACTGTGGAGGGAGCAGAAAGCATCTGAGCATCTGCTGACCTCACTAAAACAGTGGCTATTTAAGTAAAAGAAAAGTCTTCCAGAAAAACAGAAGGAAGAACAGCTTGTTCTTCAGACTGTCAAGCTTATAGATACTCACTCAGAGAATCTGGTTTTCACAGCAGAGACATACGAGGCAGTAATCCAGTGTACACACACAGAGCCAAAGGCTGTCAAGGACACTCAGTCACAGAGATATTTAAGGCAGTATGAAGGCGAAAAAGAGAAAGGATCAATACGAGCAGGAAAAGAGGAGGGAATTGGAAATAAAAATAATGGTGTTAGTACTAAGCTGATGACTACATTACAAGGAGCACTGACTACCAAAAAGAAGCACTAAGATTATTTAGAAGAGTCAAAGTCTGTATAGTCCTAGAAGGTTGGCTACAAGGGAAGAAGATAAGAAAACAAGAAAGTCAGGTTTCAGATCATGAGGTAGAAAAAGCACTGTGGCCAGCTCTGAGGAAAGCTGAAATTCATTATTTGAGAGAGGAAGGAACTGAAACTATTGCTGAAGACTGAGAGGACCTCTGTAAATAGACCTAAGTTTCCTCAGTCATCTCACTTCAGTCTGAGATATGCTTTCCTTAATGCAGATTCCAGGAAGTAGATGAAGAAAAAGTTCACAATTCACACCATCTAGACACAAATTGCTAATTTACCTGCATCCTCCTCTCTTTCCACTGAAGACAGTATTCAGGTAGAAAACCCTTTTCCAACCTGACACCAAAACCTTTTCTTTTCTCCCCTAGAAAAAGAAAGCTTTAGCTTTTATCTTCAAATGATACATTAAGAACTCCAGTTTGTAAAGCATCTGCCGTGACTAGATTTACAGGGCCACATCATCAGCTGTCATCTATCATCATCACTCCACCAAAGTCAGTGCAGCTGCAGCTGGATCTGCTTCACAAGCCACACGGTTTAAACATCACAGTTTGATGTGCTGTCAAGTTGCAGAAAAAAAATATTATCTATCTTTCAGAGATGTATCTATTTTCTATCAAGACAATGAATTCTGGCTTTTGTTTTTGGTCAAATCTTCAAGGTCTGGGCCTAATCTTTCACGATCCTTTTGTGATTCATCACAAAATTCTACTTGTTAGGGCCAGTTTAGGCCATTAACACATTATGTGGTGGAACTCCACAACGTCATGAAGCTCACTGGACTTCACAATCCCTTCTGCCTCTCAGAAGTCATCAGTCAAACAGCACAGACAATTACTTCCATGCAGCAGTTACTTCAAGATTCCCCACTCCATGAAGATGGGTTGCTTGAGGTAACAAGAACGGCCCAAAACGCTTCCTGCTCCAGACACCTTTCTTCTCACCCTTCAGCAAAGTACCTCAGGGCACCACAATGCTGCTGCTGCTTCTGGCCACTCTGGAAGCCTTCAAAGGTAGCACCCGCCCCAGCTGCTCAGAACTTAGCACCAACCACCCCTTGCAGCCTTATAGCGTTTTACCCTTTTTGCCCTTTGCAGAAGCAAGTGCTGAGATGTCCTCCCTGAACAATCCCCAGCATCAGCCAGGCAGCAGTCCCCACAAGGAAGATTTGCTCCTGGCAACGTGCAGACAGGTGGATCGCATGGTCCAAAGTCTGCATCAGTGTTCAAGGAATAGCGCTTTGTAAGCTCTTTAGCCTACAGGGACAGATGTATCACATCATGTCCGGGTGACCTCTCTATGAAGACTAAGCGTAACCTACAAGTGGGCAAGAGGTACACCATCCCGTTTTGGTGCTGCTGAAAGACAGGAGCGTTGCTTAAAACCAGGAAAAGACACGGCATCTCCAACCTAGCGACACATTATGCAAAATAAACTTTGACCCTACCCTAAAGCCATTTCAAGCCTATTGCCCATGCTTCTCCTCTCAGCCACTCCAGTCACTGAGTCGCGCTGCTCCACTTCTACGGCAGAGCATAAAAGTGGTACTAAAGGCAGAGCAGACAGGAGGCTGGCTGCACCCAGTAGAGAATTCTTGCTCCCTGCAAAGATGAGACCGCAGAGAAAAATCTCTAAGTCTGCACAGTAACGTTAGGTGTTGGGAGGAGCGATAAGGGTGGTGGGGGTGGTAGCAGAAGATGATCTCACGCAAGCTATCAAGAAAAACAGGAGGGAGGGAGAGGAAGGAGCACACCTGACAGACATGTTAAGAAGTGTCTTAACAAGAACAGGGCTGGCCCAAAACCACACTGCAGTCTCTTGGGTGCAGTGGAAGTAAAAGCAGTTCTGCAACTAATGGCTTATCTATTACTTGTGTGTGTGTGCTTTACTGAACTCCTGAAGAAAGCGATTCAAAGGACAGGAATCAAAGAATGACTCTAACAGGCTCTCAACAGACAGGAGGAGGAGAGCAGGTACGAGCAGAGGGAACAGCATAGGAAGAGGTGCAAACACTATGTTTGGGAAAAGCCAAGATGTACAAAATGCCCATATGCCGTACCGCTGCCTGGAATGAACAACCAGTGCCACATTGCTGACTTGCTTCGTATTCCCACTTACACCAGACTCTCCCAAAACATCCTTTCTTCTTCAGGAGTGGTGACTGCTAGGCTGCAAGCTATGAAACATGCAGCTGCTGAAGGAAGGATGCACTGAGGCTTCAGTTGATTTGCAAGTCATGCAACTCAGTCAGAAGAGAATAACTCACAGAGCCATTCATTCTGTGGACCAAGAGAATGAGAAGCTGAACTGTCACCATTAGTTTACTATGCATGTTTGGATCCACTTTGTCGACAACTCTGGCAATCCAGAAGAGGTGGTCAACTTACTTCCTACGGAAAAAAGCAAACCAGCTAATACTAGGTTACAGACTTAATCCTGCAAAAAAAAAGACACCACCTTGCGAAAACATATTCCAGCCTAAGCTTGTTTAGGTAATTAAGACAAAAGATCTTCCACCCTACCTTTGCTATAAGGTATTCCAGTACAACTGTACCCAACACTTAGCCTCAAAACATGCCCATTCAAGTATGGATACAGGATTCAACCCACTTAAAAATTCTTCTGCATAATTTGAAAAACTGAGCATGTAGTTCATTAACAGCTGGTTGACTAGCATTAATTGGCCACTTCACTCCTCTCCCACCGTCCTTGTAGCCAGGGGCTGAAGGCATTCACTATAAAAGTCACTCGATTTATAAAACTTTGTCACATGACAAATACGATCATGACTTAAGATTCCGAACAGGCCTTTCCTGAGTCAGCATCAGACCGACTCACCTCCTGCAGTGAGTGTCTGCCCAAGCCCAGCCACGTTACTCCGTTAATATACACTCCAATTCTTGTATGTCAGAACTGCTATATCCTCACCAGAGCAGGATTTCCCATGTGTTGTAACTCAAACAGTATGGCACAGAAGAACATGTCTAAAGATGCAACTATAGCTGTACGTCAGTATTCAGTGTTGCAGGAAGTTAAAAAAAGTGGGCAAGTTGCTAAACTGATTTACTGCTTGTTACAGTTCATTCCTGTTTGCATATATAATACTCCAGACAACCCTCCAGACAAGCACAGCACACCCAGTAGCAGCCTCTCTCATACAGGTCCTCCTCAACTCAGAAGCAGCACTAGAAGCACAGAATAAGGTATTTGTAAGCTTTCAGGTTTGGAAGGAATTTTACTGAGCACGTGTGCCCAATCTCCCACTACTGCACTCAGTATCATAGGGTGGTCTCTTGAAGCCAGTTAGATCCCCTTCTCTGTTTTGCGCCCTGGGAGGCTCACCCAAAGCACCAGTGCTTCACTGATAGAGACCTTTTGAGCTGCAGTGTGGGTGTATCTCTAGTCAGTTCACAGGCATTTATTCTTATGCCAAAACAAGCCTCCAGCTTCTTCATCTCCTTCCCGTTCCACAGTCTCACCCACCAGTGTTTCATACGCTGACACCTGTACAACTGCTCTTCACATGACTTTCTCACTAGGAGCAGTCACCTTTGGACTGGTCCAGCCAGGTCTCTGCCATCTAACAAGCTCCCAGTTTCTATCTTTCAGCCTCTGGATGAGAACACCCTGCAGAACAGCTGCTTTCAAAGCATCTGCCTGCAAGGCCCTGAACTGCAAAGAGATGCATTTCAGAGCTGCTGTTCCATTATTTCACCTACAACAGTCAGGAGTTTACAGGAACTGAATAAGAATAGGTGTGTTTGTTTTAACAAGTCAGGGCTCGAAAATGTGAGTGAAATGGAGGGCAACAGCAATTAAAAAAAAAGTACAGTTCTCTGATTTTTACCAGAAACTTATTGAGAAAACATTCATGTTCTCTGGCTATATTTAAAACTTCACCCTTTGCGTTCACAGGAAACAGAAGACAATTAAGTCCTTTGTTTATTGCATTTGCTTATGTTGCCCTTTGGGGGGGTGGGGGTAACATAAGCAAATGCATGGAAGAAAAACCCAGGCTTTGGCATCTGTTTTTCTCCCCTCAGCTCCCGATATTCCTTGGCACACCAGACCCGATCATGAAATACTCCAACAAATCGCTTGGGCATTTTCAAGTATGTCAAACCAGCATTACCACCCCTCACCCAGCTGCCCTCCCACACCCCAAGTGAAGTTACTCATTGTATAAGCACCACCTGCTGAAAGAGTATAGCTCACACAACTGACATTTTCATCAGGTAGGGAGACACCTCCAGCTGCTCACTTTCCTGCAGATCCCCAGCAGGGATGGTCTGCTGAACCTCCACGCACAAGAGAAAAACCAACCAACCAAACCAAAAAACACATCACAGCTTCACATCAGCAGAACCCAGTGTTTATTCTGCAGCAGGTAGTGTGGAGAAGACATTTCAAGACATCTGCTACTGGCCTCCTCCAGACTCCAACAGTGGAAGGTCCCTTACTTCACGGGAGCGAGGGGACAAGAAGTCAGCTGTCCCATGCAGTCTGGTCCTGCGAGACCACTGTGACGGTCCGCTTGCATCTTGCCAGCACAAGCATATTTGTGAAGAAATTAAAGCAGCTTGAGAAAACCACTGCATGGCAACCTACGCATCTGTGGAAGTCACCGCTTGGCACGATGTGCTGAGGAGACCTGTGTAATGCTGGCAAGCAGAAACAGTGGCCAAAACCAGCAAAACAAAGTGGCATCAGCATTGGAGGGAAACCAGTGGTTAACCCCTGCTGCCCTAAGTCAGACCTGCAAGTGAGCGAGGTTTCAGTGAACGGCTTTTCAAAGGCACAGACAGGATTTACCCAAGTACTACAGCAAGGATAGGAAACCGTTCATTCTGGATGTTTCAAGTATGAAAACCTGTCCACTTCTACTCCACCATCAGGCAGCAAAGGCTTTTTCAGTGAAGCCAGAAATAAAACCAAGCAATGAATTCTCCCCTCCTCATACACAGCCGGGTAACGCTGCTTTCCCAGTTCAGCAGAGGCAGCTGCCGAAGGAAGGCAGAGGGCCATCTGGGGCAGAAGGAGTGGTGTTGCCAAAATCAGCAACACAACCCTCTGAACAGCTTCAGCACCTCATCCCCTGCCCGCTGCTGAAGCAACTGCCCTTCTGCCAAGGCACAGGGGAAGGTGAGTTGTTGCAGAACTGACTGAAACAGAGATGAACGCGGGGGATAGATTTCCCCTAAGAGTCTCATTAGCAGAGCAACTAGAGCCTGATCTCCTCCCTATTTACTATAAAAACATGCTCTTTATTAAAGTCCACTTGCAAGTGATTTCAGAGAGACTGGGAGAAGGGCACACTTCATAACACAACATGACTGGAATGGCTAAACCTGATTTTAAAAGTCAATAAAGCGCGTGTTTTCATTTAAGAAACAAAACTTAGTCGTGGTTTTAATAAAAATCCAACCCTTATTTGTTTTGGAGGACGAGAAGGGAGATGAGTGTGCTGCTCCCCTCGCCTTCCCAATTTTGAATCTGTCTCATGGGTCCTGGCAACAACAAAGAAAATTCAGATCCTCCCTAGGAGAGGTTTGCTCCTAAAGAGAGTGGGAAACCTGGGCACGTGCTGGGTAGAGAGAGGAAAACCACTTGGAGATTCTTGCCTTGCTTCAAAGATTAATCTAACATCTTAATTTTAGACCAGAAGCAGCACAGCAAGATAGGGATTTTGTTTTCAAAGGGCAATTAGAGCCTTCCTTCTCCATTTGTTCTTTCTTCAGAAGAAATGTTTCTATTGTCTTGACATTTTGGAAAGGAAAAGCCCCACTGTGATTGTTTTACAGCAGTTATGAAACGCAGCAGCTTCACAATATGCAGCCTCAGGTTTGTGGTTTTGGTTCTCTTTTGGGTTCCCAGCATGGTTGTGCAGGCATGAAATCATTTGCCCAACAGCTCAGCCACTGGTCACTGATCTAAGGAGAAAATCACTGATGACTACAAACCAAGATAAACACCCCGATGTACACAACGGAAGAACTTTGAAAAACAACATGCTCTTTTAAAGGGAGCTCACACATTAACGACCCATTGCTTTTCCACCTTAGTCACTGCTTCTACCATACTCACATCTTAGTAATCAGCCTGTTCAAGCTCATTTTGCTCCTATGGAGAACATAAAAAAATATTTGGCTTACAAAGCATACACAGACTAAGAACAAGTTGCCCTGGAAAGCATGCTGCCAGATTTACAGTCTAAAGACGCCAGGACAAATGACCATTACCTACTCTAACTGAAATGGCATCTGAAGAGCCATCTTAAAAGTCTTATCTCTTATCTTGAGAAAACTTGCCAGTACCGAATGAATCGCAGTCATGCTGCCTGCTGGCTAGGGTCGAGAGTTCTGCAACACGTTGCTGTACGATTTTATCAGGCATGAGAAACGCAGAGCTCCTCACATGTGCCAGCAGCCACCCCACAACACTTGCAGTGAAAACTGGTGTATACCAAATGAGTGAACAAGGAAGATGAATTTCCTAACTAAGCAGTTCCGTGTGGACATCTCAGATTCCTGAAAATCTTGCTGTCCATGAGGTGCTTGATTTTTATGCAGCAAGACTGCAACTTGACTTCAGAGTCTGAATGAAGAAATTTTGAGCAGCCCCAGTCAAGACACACCAGGACAGAAGCCCACTGTGTTTTTAAAGGCAGTGTCTGCATTTACTCCATACAGCAGTCATTAAAAACAAAAGCAAGAATCCCCAGAATTTTAGCCTCATTTTAGGGGGAAAAAAAAAAGGTGAAGTATTTGATTCCAGATTTCCCACAGTGATTAACGCAGTCAAAAAAAGTTCCCCAGTAAGACGCAAGAGCTGTACTTATCCAACCGATTTCACGCCATGACACCAACAGCGAGAGGCCTTCCTGCCAACAGCTGGCTTGTACTAATCCTTCCATTCAACCTGCTGAAACATGATTCTGCACCCAAGGCCACATGCAAAAGCATCTGGCTCAGGAGCAGAAAAAGAGATGCTGTTAAGCAGGATGAGCTCCACACCTTTCCTTTCTATCCCCATAAATGAACACAAACAATGTTTGATGCCAGACCCCACAGGCCCCAAGATGGAGGCGACAGCCAGGAAATGCTTCTTTAAAAGTGGGGGTAGAAGCATACGCTATAAATTAGGTACAGCCCAGTGCAGGTGGCCACAAGGTTGTAATGCAAAGCAACCTTAATTTCAGGCTGAATTAATCCTAACCCAGGAGATTCATAGGGTGTTGTTGAGGTCTCTTCTGCTTACGAAGTAGAAGAGATTAAGCAGTCAAGAGTCTGCCGTGAAGTCCTTACGCCTTGCAACTGACTGCCAACTTAGGTACGAAGATCAAGGAGGTGAGCAGCAGTTTCCAACATAAGTGAACTCCAGCAGAGAGCCTTTTAAGAAGTTAACAGAAACTGGGCTGGACAACAAAGTCTAAACCCAAGGAGGTTCAAGGCACTCCAGCCCTTTCCTGCTCTAACATGCCATGTTTAAATGGAATCAAGTTTTCATGCCTCGATCCAGGGAGGATTTCCTCTTCTAGGACAAGAGTAGCATGCTATTTCCTTCCCCCAAATAAAGGCAGCAAAACTCGGTCTTCTGAACTTAACTTGATCCAGCAATGCTGGCATTGAGTGCTGGTCAAACAAGGGAGAAATATAAAATAAAAAAGTAACATAATAGTTCACTCACAGACTACCTTTTCACTAAGACTCAGGAAATGGATGGCAGAAGTTTTATTATAACTAGAGGGGGAGCATTTTTCTTTAATAATCTCCACAACTGAAGTTACTCAGGTGTGTCTCCAGCAGACCTAGTCTCAGACACACTGCATAGTCAAAAGATGAAGTCATCATCAGTGCAAAAACCAGTTTAGCCACTAGAGACAGAGGCTTTTCTCCCACTCATCTACTTCACAGCAAACATCTGATGTATCTGAACAGAGTAGAGCATGGCCAACCACAACTGCAAGCAGCATGTTCCCCCAGAAGAGGCAAGATAAAGAGCACCAGCAACAAACTCAGTAACGGAGCGCCCAGTGAAAGATTGAGCTGCTGAGCTGTGCAACTGCATCACATCACCAACATCCCCAGGGTTTAAGTAACGCTGACACATGTCCATCTGGGAGCTTCAAAACAAGCCTTTAAAGCATCGTTCTCTTCTGTGTCAGAAGTGCATCCCAACCACACAGACAGGCAGCAATTAAAGGCTGTTAATGGTCAGAAATACTTCCCTAGCTGGCCAAAGCCAAACATATAGCAAGATGAGCTTACATGAGGCATGTGCCAGTTAGGACACAGTATCCTTAATTCAGATTAGGTTTCATTTATTGACTATTCAAGTCACTCAATAATGCTCCTTCCTCTCCCATCTTAGGCAATGTCAGATGTTGGGGGGAGCGGGGGAAAGGAAGCAATATGCTCTTCTTTCTTCCATTCTTCTAAAAAAAAAAAAACGACTTGCAGCTTTGGGGTTTCAGTTTTAACAGTAAGCAAGTAGTTATACAGATAACGTTGGGAATTGCAGCAGTGAGATCATAATCCAAGGACAACAGCATTGCACAAGTCTACATGTGTTTTCCAACCTGCCAGTCATTCGTTAAATGACGTGAACGGTAGACTTGGACTTCAGAGGGTTGGAATAACACACCTCTTTAGATCAAGCACGTTTGAAAACAAAGTCATCCAGACACATGGAGGGCAAAGGGTGAAGAGATCCATCTCCAAGAAGACAGCAACCTGCACCATGGGATCTCTGGCATATATATAAACTATGCTGGTTTGGAATAAAAACTACCAGTGGGATTTAGGAGACGACAGAGAAGCTGATTTGGTTTTTGCTCCACTCGCTCACACACAGGCAAGAAATTTGCTTACCCAGAAACTGGCTGCAGGCAAACTGTAGCACACGCAGGACATACAGCACCAATTCCTCCTGCATCTTGCCAACATAAAATAAGCAGTGCCCATGAGAAAATCTAGCACTTCACTTCTACTGGGTCTGATCTTTCTCATGTTACCCTTTTTTACTCTGTTCTAGAGAAAAGCATGCCTCTTCTCTACTTTATGTTTGATTTTCTCTTATTCAACTTCCTTACCATTTGAATCTGGGCAAAATACTGACAAAACTGCAACAAAAGCATATGGTTATGGTGAAAGTTACACATGTATGTCTAAATAGCTCTGTGGGAGCACACAGCAGCCGAGGAGAACTCTTACCATGTACCACTTGTACAGGAGTTTGATTTGCAGGGGCTGGGAAAGCACCTCAAGAGAACGTTTAGCGCAATTCTCTACAGTGACACAAGAGTCAATTATCTACCAGGAAGGGAGAGCCAGCAAGATGATGAGAAAAGGGCAATTTTCAATGACAATGTGAAAGGCAGTTATAAAAAAAAAACAAAACCAAAAACCAACAAAAATACCAGATCCACTGGAAGGGAGCATAAAAGTCTGCCACACATGTCCACTGTTGTGTGGGGGTCTGCACATCAGGTCTGCGGGCACAAAAAGATGAGATTCACCATTTCCAGCCTTCCCTCCGGGCAGTCTGTCTTGCTATACCACCATGCTAAAGCTAGCTCTGCATGACCAAGTTGTTTGGCCCACCTGAAGCAATCTATAAGACAACAATATAGAAGGTCCCAACATCCAGACTAAAGGTTTACAAGGCTTTTAGTGCAGATCAGGTCTCCTGCCACAGACCAAGCACCCAGCACATCAGCTGAGCCAGCTGGGCTTTGGCAATGCAGCCTCCGGCTTTGCTTTACGTAGAAGCAACCCAGTTTGCACACCCTGATGCTGGTCTGCAATGCCAGCCAGCACACAGGGCAGGGAGGGAGACAATCAGGAGGTTTACATCAGAAGCGCCCTCCTGATCCAAATCAGAACATGAAAAGCAGACTCAGCTATCTTCCAAAGCCTTTACCCCACACCAGTGTCAGACCTATTTTCTCCTCCCTCAATTTATCTGTTTAATTTGGGGAAACACAGAAGGAAAAGTTTCCTCAGCCTCTTCACCTTCTCACTGCTCACCTCTGGACCTTTCTTTCCTGAGATAAAGGGTTAATGGCCAAAAAAGGACACAGCACATTCAACAGAGGCTCCTCCTGGGCCAAATTGCTTCTCGGATGCCATTGTGCTAGATTTATTGATGAATACATCCCGCTACATTTATCGTTGCAGCATGTTTTTCCGAGGTGTTCTCTAGCTTGCAATTGACCATGCTGGATGAAACTATTGACTTTAAGAGCAGCTTTTACAGCTACCTTTGAAGTGGCCTTCCCCTCTTGCAGCACTGCTTACAAAGTGGCTCAAGCCTGGGAGTGGTGAGGGAGGTGGAAGGCACTGTACAGAGACATCCACCCCACCATCGCACCAGCTCCGTGCTGGGCTGCTGCTGGAGCAGGGAGGGAACTGGTGCTGGGAAGAGCAGCGGCCAGGGCAAGGACGATGGCACAGCAGGTCCAGCAAGGCCACTTACCGGTGGAGCTGGAGAGGCGGCAGCTGCCCAGCCGATCTGCTAACTCAGAGCTCCCCAGCTGAGGAACCTCTCCCCAAAAACAGGCCTTATCATCAGCTTCCACCATGCTTTCGGGACATTACTGTGCAGGGCCACAGGACAAGAAAAGCTGGATGCCTTGCTAGACTGCAGGGTCTGAAAGCACAATTTGGCCCTTTATTATCAACTCTCTTTTAAAAAGAGATTGTAACTTTTGTGAAGCTTTGGCAGAGAATGTAAATTCCTTCCCCCCTTTTATATGCCTCTAAGAGCTTCAAGCAATAGTCAGAACACTCCCAAGACTTCCAGTTGCTGTCTCAGCTTAATACAGGACTGCATACTTTTTTACTTTTTCTCCTCCCACATGCATGTCCTCCCCAGTTTTCAAAGATCCACCTTTGCCAGCACGAAGACAGGCATGGGTTACACTGCTGTCAGCAGGGGGAACAGGCTGCCCAAACCACACCGTAGATCTGCAGCAACTCCTCACTGCTCCAAAGAGTGCTCAGGAAAAGGGAGATGACAGCACAAGGGGAACAGTGCACTTTTCTCCAGATTGAAGATACTGAGTGGGAGTGTTTTTGTTCATTTCAAGGGCAAAAAACAATAAATTCTTATTAGCATGCATACTATAATGCAAAGCCTTATGAGCCTCAGTGCAACAGCATAGTGAAAGACGTTGTGAAACAAAGAACTGCTGTGTTGCAGAAAATTTGGTATAAGTAGAAAAACTTCAGCAAGTACGTTTTCCTCCTCTTCAGAAGGGGTTTTACCTCAACACGCTGGCATTTCATTTCCTCCCTCCACCACCCCAGTCACTAGTGCTCCCAAGGCTGATGGCAATTGCGCATCTTTCTCCCCAGCTGGCTCAGGAAGCGATGACCAGGGTAACTCGGTGCATGCAAAGGGGGATTGAAATCAAGCTAGGAAATCAGTTGAGTAACAAAGCCAGACCCCCATGCTTTCGGGAGGGTTTGTTTCCCTGCCCTCCAACAGCAGCCTCCCTCAGCCCCGCTCCTCACACAGCCACTCAGTTTCCAGTGAGCCCACCTTTCCTTTCAGTCCCCATGGCTGTGAGTCATCACCAAAGGACTGAGGTTAGCCTCTGGAAACCACCAATTTTCTTCCTTCCTGTCATGCTTGGCAACAGAGCCCACATGAAGTTTTGAAGAAAAATCTGACCCTGGAGGGCATGTATTTGTTGGCTGTCACCTAGCAAGCTGTTTTGGTGCACATCTACCTGTATTAACACTGCTAAAGAACTGTTCACACCACATATGCTAGAAAAAAATCGAGGTGTAGTAGAGCAAGTATCTGTTTATAGTACAGCGAATATCTGGTGCTAGCCACACATTGACTGCAGCTCCCCTCCTTCACTTCCTCCCCCAAAAGGAGGGCATAGCACAGGGAAATAAAATAAATACACGAAGCTCTGTTAGTTTACCCCTGGGGCGCCAAGGCCAAGGGTGCTTCTCTCCTGTCCATGGCAGACAGCTGCTCTCCCAGCCCGCACCAGACACTGGGCACAGGAATCCGAGCTTGGCACCACACTAACCCAACTATGTGGCTTCTGGAGCAAAACCAGTTCATGTCCTGCCAGAAGAGCACAGAAGCAGCCAAAATCCAGCTGCCTGTACCACTGTCTATGCAACTAGGCCCTTAGATACTCACTCTGCTTGTGTTTTCAGGTTGAAGTTTTTTTCCTTGGTAACTACAAAAACTAGACGACTTGCAGAAGTGCCTCAGAAGTCAACCACAGGCTATAGAAGCAAGGGCTTTGCAAATAAAAATGCCCAGCATTGCCAAAGCTAAATAAAGCAGCTGAAGTTTAGCTAACCAAGAGTATGTTAACTATAACGTACTTTCCTCAGGAATCACTGTTCCGTTCTTCGACGCCACAAGCGACAGCATGCGCCACAGTGCTGCCTCCCCAGCCCGGACGGAGGATACGTCCTCTGCTACTTTAATTTTCTGCTCCTCGAGTTTTTCCTTGAAAGTCTCCACCTCCAACACTGCATTCCCATCTATCCGCCCCCAAGCACTTGGACTAAATTAAGCCAAAAATCAAAGCCAGCTGATTATTTATTAAACAAACAGGATACATTTTGTCTTTGGTAGAATTAAGCACTCCTGGTAGCTGTCCACTTTAAACTTTACTTTGGGGGGGGAAGGGGGGAAGGAAGGAAGCGGTGTTTCACTTTAGGAGAACATACTGAGAAGTTGTTATTTTACTTAAGAGCCATCTGCTTATAAAATGAAACTGTACACGCACGTAAGACTTAACAAGCTATAAACAAGCATCAATCGCAACACTCATATTTCAGTGATAATAGCTGGCTTTGATCACGTTTCTTTAGACTACCCTCCCCTTCAAACCGTTTTCAACTCCCTCCCGCCAAGCCCATCTTCCACATTTGCTGATTAAAGGAACGGGCAGAAATTGGAACTAATGGAGGTGCAGGGAGGGAGCTGGTGCACTTTGTTTCTGTGCCAAAAGCTTTACCACGACACGGAGAGGTCGCTAACAAACAGGGACCAGCAACACGTGCAGAAAAAAAAAAGCCACGGTTATGTACACTGAAAGGCATTCCTAAATTTTTCCAGAGAAAATCTGAATACTTTGTTTCCTGTTAGAAAATGAGCATTTGACTGGAGATCTCCTAATCAGGAAACAGACACGTCAGGTATTTCTAGAATGCTAATGAATGTACAGAACAGAGCAGGGATTATCTGCTGCCTGCCTCGGCTGACACCAGGGACTCCCAGCATCCGAACTCCCTCCTGCTTTTATTCAAGTCAGTTTGCAGAAAGATCTTTTGCATGAAAACAAAACAATACACAAAGTCTGTTCCCAAATGGACAGAGAGCTACATGTGGAGCTACAGGAAGACAGAGCTTAGAAGCCACTTGAATCAGGGATTGTTTTCTCCTTCTGGTTGGGGAAAAAAGAGAAAACATATCCAAGACAAGAATGTGCAATAAAATCAGATTAAGGAATGTTAGTCACTCCTGGCTTCCCCTCAAAACAGAAGTCAAAGACTTTCTGCCATTCATTCACAAGATGTCTAAACAGTGAGTCTTGCTGAAAGAAGAAAAAAAAAAAAGAGAAAAGTGAAAGGAGGGAAAGAAGGTTGTTCTTCTCAACCTACTAATAAGCTCCCAAAAGTGCTTTTCCTTCATCCGTGTGCTAAAAGCCAAAGCAATCCCTGCAGCATCAGCAGGCGCTGTGGTCAGGCCTGGGTCCCAGCCAGCCAAGAGTGCAAACACAGTATTAAATGCATTCATACTTTCCCACTGAGACAAAGCCTGAAAAGCCTAACCACTGCTCCATCCTCTGTGCTGCCTCTTCCCAGTTAAGCCTCCTGATACTGCTCCTGAACAAAAATGTCCCTGACTGTTTCCATCCATGTTTACACAAGGAAGAGGCTGAGGGTCATGGGCTGGAACAGCTGAGAAGAGCAGGCACATTGCTGCAAACGTGTCCACTCTTCTTCGGATTTGGCTTCGCTGCTCGGTGACTTTGCTGTGGCAATTTGACATCCATTTACACAAACACCAGTGCGGTTCTCAGAGAAAGGAGGATTGTAATTGAAACCACCAAAAATAACCACTGGCATACAACACTTGCTATTTAGCATAGACCCCCTTCAGCAGTTTTCATGGTCATGATTCAGCAGACACAGTGGCAACACTCCAAAATAAGGTCTCTTTCTCCTTTTTCTGCAAAAGGATCACAGAGCTGCACAGAGCAGCCTAGAAGAGGACCTCATGCCCCAAGCTTAACCAGTTTACCACCATGCTGCATCCCAACCACATGAGAAACTACAGACTAATGCGCTGCAGACAGAGGATTGTGCTAAGCCTTCACAGAGCCTCTCCCACAGAAGTCCTTCCTCACAAGCAAAATGGACCTGGGCTGCCATTCCCAGCAGATGATTAGTCAAACAACTTTGTTATGAAACCCTTGCTTAAGACCAAAGTTGTTATTTAAGGAGCCAGTATCTCACCTGCCTCAAAAAGATAATACAGGTAGATGAGACAACTGACTCAGAACGTAGCGCCTCTCTTTACCTACAGAAGTGATGTGCTCTGAAGCAGCTCTTCTTTGACTGTTTCAAATGTGTTACACTAGCGCAGGAGTTGTTTACCCAACTTCTGCCGAGGTAATAAAGCTGGGCATACACCACCTCCCAGCAGCTGCAGAAGCTAGTGAATATACAAAAAGAAAAGCTGTTGGTTTTGGTTTTTTTTTAAATGAATTAAGATAATTTAAAATGAAAACTCTTCATCTCAGACAGGGCCTGGCTGAAAATGTTATTGAATGGCTACATTAGCTGGCATTTCTCTCCTATTTTCACCACACACAGAGCATCAGAGAGTAACATATGCCCTAGGCTTCTTGTAAATGTATCTCAGTAAAAAAAGGCTGTAAGCCACACAGTTTCAAAACAGTCAAAATAAAACTCCCTTCCTTCCTATAAATCTGTGCTTAAACTTCAGGCATAAGGTACCATATTTAGCATTTCCAGAGGGATGCACACAGAGATGACCATGAGGAAGATAGCTGTGGTCGTAGACTTCCCTTTAAATACCTTCTTTGCTTTGAAAATAGACAAGCACACTATGTCTGGAGAGAAGTAGCTGTTTACCAACTCCCAATTTACACATCCATCGGGCAAATGAGCTCCCACAGACATAAGGGTTTTTGTCTTGCACTGGCCACGCCAGATCCTCTGTCAGACACAAGCACCTTCATATACAAGAACTCGGAATCTTCTAAACCAACTTGGAGGAACAATTCTGCTCCTTGGAGTCTTTATAGGATTTGAATTGAACCTGGTACCTCAGCTTTGAATCGCACCACCCTCCAAAGGTCCTGGGCTCCTGCCTATTCAGATTGTTACTGGTCATTTCCCCCTTGGGAGGGCTAGGAATCGGGATACAAAAAAATAAGCAGCAGAGCACAGCAGCTGTATCATGCTGGTGCATGGAGAGACAGAGAGAGAAAGTGAGAGACAGGAAACAACTTTAACAAAAAAATGGTTGAACTGTGCATTTGACAGTCTTTTTTAATCAAAGTAAACCTCTCAGAAATGTATACGTGTGCTCTGAGCAGATTACTCACCGTAACTATTTTAAAGCCATTAGCTGGCAACTATTTCCCAGCTAATGGAGATTCCCAGTTGAAGGTGCTAGACAACACACCCAAACTCTTTTTAGTTCTTTTTATCCGCATTTTATCATTAAAAATAACTAAGTGGCATGGGATCTAAGTGTCTTAAAGACACCTGATGGAATTTTCCATCAAGAAAAGCTTATCAGGCCAGTGCAAAAGCTGTTCACCCAGCTTTTAGTGGGATGATTAAGAGTTAGGCACACAACTTGCCCATTGCAAAAGGAAAAAAAAAAATTAAAGCTTACCCACTTTCTGCTGTTGGGAAAGCAGAATTCTGCAACTTGCAAAAGCTCACATGATTTATCATGAAAATAATTACATTATTCAGGAGTGGCTAGTGGCAGCAACTATGCCACCACACTGCAGATGCACCACCTGTGTGACCTAGTAGCTTGGTAATCATCAGCCTCCCACCCTCTGTTTCCGAAAGAAACACTACTCTGAACAGTGAAAAGAAAAGCTCCCTGTAGAAGCACTACAGTGCAAGCAAATTCAGGGGCTGTATTTCAGTAGCTCTATTCTTCCACACCTTAAGAGCAGAACTTGTCTTATTTCACTGACATCCAAGCTGCCAAGAATTGATGTTGAGATTTAGATAAACATATCGAGCATAGATAAACACTACACGCAACCACACTTTCTTCCAAATGCAAATATTCTCAGTGCCATTAACACAGATAAAAAGCTTGAACCATAATTTGTACTTCGCTACCCAAATTCCACATCCAGCCTCCCTGTGATGTCCTCCCTGGTAGGGTCTCTCCAAAAGCTGTTCTAGCCAGATAGTGAGAGACCAGCTCCTTAGGCCTCTCACACGGCTGTTCAGAACAGCTGCTCTTTCTGCACATCCAGTTTCAGGCCGGCTGGTTGCAAATGCTAAGTGCTATAAAGAAATAATTAAGCTGATTATTTGTTTTAAAATGATTCATGTTTTAACTACATTAAAAAAAAAAAGTCTTGAGGCAAAAGATCTGCAAAGCAAGGTTTTGCAGACAAAGTATGTGAATTTAGAACCCAAGTCCTCACTGGGTTCCTTTTTAAAAACCAGTGAGATTTTGCTTTTTTTTCAGTTCTTTCCCCATCTTTCCCACAGTTGTTTATAATCTCCTGTGCACTCACTCTTTCCCTGCTTTTTGAATTGTACTAAAATCTTCTGTGTGTGCGTAGGTAGACTCTGGAAGAAACCTCAGCGACACGAAGACTGCAATCTCAGAACCACCAGACCCCGCCGCAAGCTAACAAAGCAGCCAAGTGCACAGCTGCAAGTTCTGTGCGACGTGAGCCCAATGAGACCCAGACTGCATCTGCACAGGGACCAGACTTCCCCTTCGTCCCCCAGTGTGCCCTGATGCTCTGCACCGAAGCGCATCGCTTCTCGTGTTCCTGTATAGGGTCAGCCCGCCGGCACTGTAGCCAAGTGCCACACTGGAGAGCAGAGGGATTCATTCACTGCATCGAATAGCAAGCATTCCCGATTTATTTTACTAGCTGCATGAAAGCTAATAATGTAAGCAAATCTTATGTTTTCCTTGAAGTGATCAGTACAAACACCGGAGTCAGAAACCAGGTCTCAGCAAGACAGCAGGAACCGAATCTGAGTAACAGACTCCACGCCGGTCCGTGTGCAGTGGCACAGACCCATCATGCAAGAGAGATGCAAGGCCACGTCAGAGTCTTTGTGCACCTTACAGATTGTACAGAGCTGCCTTTACAAACCTTCAGACCTCAGCACAACCCCAGGAACACCTCCACAGGGATACCTCCTCAGCAGGGATGCAACTCCTCCTTGTTATTTCTGTATACGAGCAGCTATCCAGCTATACATGTTGCCAACACTGACCTGCCTTGTCATGCCAGGAGGTCTTCAAGGCAGGGAGACCCAGCTTGCTGGAATTGCTCAGTCCACACCAGTTTCAAGAGCCACCATGGAAGGGCACCATTCAGTAAGTGCTAGCAAGCAACCTAGTTAACCACATTTACACTAGCGGGGAAACAACTTCGTGGTTGCTGCTGATGCACACACAGAAGCATCTTCTTCACACTTCTCTCTTTCAGCTCTCCTGGGACATCCATATGGAACTGGTCTGAGACAGAGGCAGTAGCATTTCTGAAGACAGATGGAGCTAGTGACTCTGATTTGCGAAGATAAGCACAACACACCCATAAACCAGACCAACAAGACTCAACAGCATGCTACCCACACACTGTATGACACCCATCAGGGTAGAAAGGCACCCGCACCACACTCTGCAGCTTCAGTACTTCCTCATGATGCAAGAAGGCTCTGGGAACTTGTGATGCACCTGGTGAGAGGAAGGGTGTGGGACATAGCCACCACTTGCCAACTGAACTGGGACCAACCGAGGTACAGTGCTGAGAAAAAACACTCAGGGAACACTGCTGTCCAGCCTTCTTCCAGACATTCAGAGGTAGCACAAGTTCATAGCAGGGATGCTCTCCACATGGTCCGGGGTTCAACACTGGTGAAGCCCACTGTAAGACAAAGCTTTGGGCATACCTCCAACACCACCCTTCCTCTTGCTCGCCACCACTATGCACTTCCCAGAGCTGATGCAGATGACACGTACCCTTGCTGAGGGTCATCTGAGCAGGGGAAGCCAAGTTTGTTGCGGCAAGCTGTTTCCTGTGATCGGCAACCCATGAGCTGGCTCCTGTGGCCAGCCGCTTCTGGGAATGTTTCAGGGAGGGGAGACGGGTTTTGAGATACCGCCAAGCCACTCTGCCCACAGCAGCACATGTTAAATCACAACAGATACCCAGTCCGCAGCTTCTCCCAGAGCTCCCCCTCACCTCTCCGTCCCCTCTGGATGACAGGGCATGCCTGAGATGAGCTTAATTAACTCCCCTATGCCAGAGTGCTCTGCAGTGCTTGTACAAGAGAGATCGGCATAGAGCAATGAACGACCTCCAACACTGAACCTGTACTACAACCTACAGGGACCATACTTCTTCACTACACCCTGTGTTCCCTGTAAGGTGGCTAGGAAACCGTGCATGTGGCAGGGGGAGGTGTGATATGGTATGGCAGCCATACAGATCAAGAAGGAGAGATTAAATCTGGCTAGAAGTGAAATACAGCACAGGCCAGTGCTCTTCTAGGAGGCAGGCTGGGACCCTCAGGGCAGCCTGCAAACAGCTGTTCAATTCCTCCCTTTCACTGCAAGAAATGTTAACACAGCGAAATCCATGCTGTGACACGGGCTGCCAGGTAATACCATCACACAGCCTTTGAAGTCAGCCAAAAAAACAGGGAAGGGGAAATTGCGCAATACTCTCACCAGCACCTCTGCATCCAGAAGCAAAAGGCAAGAGACCTGAACAGAAGACCGAAGTTAAACAAAAAAGTTTCCTGTTTTTCATAGTCATGGCCCAGTGCAAGCAGAGATACCTTGAAGAGGTCAGAAAGGCACCAGCCACACAATTACTGAAATAATCTAAAACAAAAAAGAACCTGATGTGCCTCTGGGCTTGGCCTATTTACACAAGAGGAGGTGTTAGCCAGATCTAGTGAAAATCATGACTAGAATTAGCATTTTCAGTCACTCTTGCAAACGTAAAGCTCACCAGCAAATCATCATCAGCACTGTCTGCCACTCAATTATTGTCTGTCCGGGGAAACCCTTGGGATACAACCTTTCAGGTACAACTGATAAATGGAGGCATCATGCGGTTACCCACATTGAAAAGTAACTCCCTCATGAAGCAATGTAACAGATGAACAAGCAACCTTTCAACCACAGCACTGTAGGATCCAAGTTCAGTTTAACGCTGGAAACAAGAATCTCACATTTTGTGAGAGGTACAGGTAAAACGCACCATGAAGAGGTCATATGTATCTTTAAAGACAATTCAGGCTTGAGGAAAGATCCTGTACCAGGGCCTGATGCATAGATGTTAAGTTGGCTCCCCGTCCGCTACCCTGTTCTCTCTCTCTCAAACACTCAAAGAGAAGTTTTAAAAGCAATGAGTATACTGCACAGTGCACTTTTAAGAGACTGAGGAGCATGCAGGCACACCAGACATTGTCACTCCTCCTGCTACTGATACTCCTTGTCTCAGCTAGGAATTGCTCTGGAACAAGATGTTTAAAACATCTTGTTGCATACTGTACTCCAACTGTGCTATGCTTTACCCTTTGTAGAGCAGAAAAAATAAAAGTATGTTAGAATTATGCAGCTTCAAGGAATAGCAAGCTCAGGGAAGTCTATTTTTTCTCGTTGCTAGCCACAAAGACACTACCCCTGGATTTATTTATGGGCTCTTCTATAAAGCATTCATTCATTCATTCATATTCTTTCAGTTTGGGGGGAATTCCTTCTGAAACTTTATGGTTTTCTGGCTAACACAATGTGTTTCTTCCTCCCCTTTACTCATGCCAGTAGCATTTAAAACTAGACCTTAGTAAGTATACATGAACAAAAATGTAAAGATTACATTATTTTGTAAACAAAAGTCACTGCTTCTGCCAGATACACTCTAGCCAAATTGCTTGGCAGAAGGAAATGAACAGCAATAAAGCAGGCTAATAAAGCAAACAAACCGGTTGCCATCAGTGTCCAACCCAAGGTCATAACTGATGGACCTCCTCTTATCACACCTCAGTGGCATTCATGGATGAGGAAAACAGCTTCAGGCCTTTTCAAACCCTCAGCTGGTACCTCAGCTTTAAAGGAAACAGCTGTGTTCACCTCCACCAGCTGAAGAGGCAGAAACACTCACACTGCCCTCCCCATGCCAAGACAGTGCCTTCCACCTACTCCGCTGGGTTCCAGTTCTCCAACTTCCACAGACACCAGGCAGTACATGATTTCTTATTCCTACATAAAATCAAATTAACTAAATGCTCTCCTTCAAAATTGCATGATGTTTGTTTTTTTTAAATTCTCATCTATTATTTCTAATGCAAAGGGATAATCAGAGAAGAAAACTAATTGGTCTAAGACCCACAATAGCAGGCAGTTTTTCCTCACTTAATTGCCATTTCCGTATGTTCTCCAAGCCTTCTTCTAGCGCTTGGAGTAAAACAGGCACCAGCACCTGCATGCTTTCACCCCACACACACTCTCCTGCTTGGTGAGCCTTGCAGAGCAATTAAAAAACATAAGGCAAGAAATAAAAAGCTGAGAGCTGAAAGGAAGAAAAAGAAAAAGCAATAAATGGGAGAAAGAGGCAGAACAAAAAGCAATAAACGGGAGAAGGAAGCAGAACAGAAAAAATACAAGAAAATTAAGGCGAGAGGAGGAACGTGAGTGTTGTAGGAGTTGTTCATATTAAGTTTTTAGAGGTTACTTAATGTCAGCATATGGCAGGGGACTGAAGAGCAAGAACAGCAGTGAAGTTTTCTAGGTTAACAGTTTCCTTAATATTCCCACAGGATTCCTTGCTACTCTAAACATAGCACAGAGGAAAAAAAAAAAAAAGATTCGAGTAGATCATCGTAAGGGGCAAGTTCAAGAAAGAGTTCTTTCAACCTTCCCAAAACTGCTTTCTCTTGGAGTTGAAAAATACCCACAGTTCTTAATTCTGACACTCACATTTAAATTTGGAACATGCAATCCCAATAACACAGGCAGTCTGAAGACAAAAGAGGCGATTTCAGTCACTTACAAAAATAGTTTGAGTTATAATTGTTGAGTTGTATTTAGTTAATTTTTCAATGCCTACTACTAACACCTTGCAGAAACATCCTTCACTGCATGCTTGCTTTCAGTGCAGGACTCTACTGATTAAGTTGTCATAAGTCCTTTAGCACACTTAAGAAGTTTTAAATACTTCAGAAATTTAGCAGAAAGCCTGTTCCTGAAGGCCTGAATCTTGAGAGTTAATGTTTGTATTTTCATTGTGCTATCTACTCTCCCTCACTGCATGAAAACTACTTCAAGCTTGTGAGGTCTCTTCAGGTAAAATCCGGTGTCAAAGAAGAGACTGTCAAGTGCATTTCATGATTATCTGCACACTGTATTTGTTTCCATCACTTACAGAAGGGAAATGACAGCTAGGCACAACAGGAAAAAACCTGAGCCATGAGCAGGAAACAGAATCTTTTGTTTTGACTACTGAGGTAAGGAAAGATAAATAGTGGAAAATTCCCTCATAGGGACTTTAACAGACAGAGGTGGATCACTGGGCAAGTCTTCCTCACCGCTGTTTTTATATGGTCAAGCCACCTGTCAGAGCAGCTTCACTATATGAAATAAAAAGGGTCAGACCACGGAAGAAAACAAGAAATAGCTTTACTTGAGACTATCTTTAAGTAGACATAATTGGGAGGTTCTTCTGTTTTGCTTTCTTAAGTACTGTCAGAGCAGCAATCTGCAACTATAAGACAACAAACGGGAGTTTGGAGAGACAGAAGAGAGTGGTTATTTGCTTGTCCTTATGTGGGTTACCAGCTAAAGCAAAGCATGGAGTTGAGTAGAGGTTCCTGTTAAAGGCTGCACCAGTTCTCACTGTAAACAAGTCTCTTGAGTCTAAATTCAGCAAAATGTGTGGTGCTGGAACCAGCTTGATACAACTTTCAAGAAGCATCAACTGAAGTCTATTTTTATGATTAATAAATTTGATTATGTGTTTTTATTACTAAGTGATGAAACTTTGAAACTGAAACCAAATCCTGTGTGGCTTTAACACAGAAGCACAACAAGTGTTTGGTGCCAATGACAGAAGAACAGCAGCGGCATTTTTGCCAGGCTTCTGGCATGTTCCAAGCTTACAGTACACTGCAACCACTAATATTTACACAGTGCATATTTCTGCAACAGTTCCCACTATCAGTTATCGACTGACTCCACAAAGCCTATCTGTAGGCTATGCTATTCCCACCCGCTTTCCCCTCCTTTCACTGAAAATTCTTGCTTATCAGGTGTTCTGGCTGCAATTAAAGTAACTGGTGATGAAGATCAAATATCCTCATACTCTAAAAATGGAGTTTTCAAGGAGAAGGAGAGAAGCAGCCTCATGCTGGCTCTGCTCAGCCAACAGGGATCACTAACCGTGCCAGCCAGAAAATCTAAGGCTGTTTTGTGTTTATGTCTGACACACCAGGTAAAACACAATGTTTTTAAAGATGCTTAATAAAGTAGTTGAAAGATAATGATTATCCAGTCTCATCATTTGCACATGAAAGGTGGAGCAGAGAAGTTACAGTAACTTGTTGCCAGACTTCACTGGAACAAACAGCTGCATTCTACTTATCTTCAGATATCAAAGGACTTGAGCGGGACAAAGATTACTTGGCTTGACACGCATTCAAAGACCCCTCCAGCTCAAAAACAGAGATGTTTCTGAGCAAAGTCATGAAAGGATTTCATTTAACCCTAGCAGCAGTTCCTATTATACTAGCATGAAATCTACCAGAATCCCCTAATCTTGTCAAAGCCAGGAGGAGATGCTTTGCCTCCTTCCCAAACACGGCGGCGCTGCACATACCCAAAGGCTACAAGCAGGCGAGGTCTTCCTCCTGGGAAGTAAAGGCTTCATGGCGGTGTTAAATGGCTTTAAATCTGCTGTCGTCCTGCCCATCCCGAGCTAGCTCCTCGCCCAAACAACTAGTTTTCTGCCAAAGAGCTGGCTCAGGGAGCTCAGCCCCCGGGGCACAGCAGTGCCCGGGCAGAGGAGGCAGGGTGGCAGCCCTGGGACAGTCTCACCAACCGCACTCACATCCCCCACTGCGCCAGTGAGCTACACCAAGTGTCCCAAAAGTCTCTTCTCCGTCCCCCCTCCTCTTATACAGGAGCAGATAAACTGAAGACCTCAAGTCATCTTCTCTGCACCCTTTTCTTATTGCCTTGGACTCATACAAGACCACTGTGAAAATCTATGCAGCTCAACCAAGAGCAAGACCAGAGTAGTTCAGTATTTTCCCTCAACATATGCTGCAACCTGTTTTATTATTATTTAATATATCAGATGCGTTTAACCAGAGGAGTAAAATCACTCCAAGAACAATCAATTGTTCTTGTTTGGAAATACAACATTTTGAGAAGGTGAAGTCAATGCCTGTGCTGTAAAATGAACAAGGTTACTGAGAATCAAAAAGATGATGTGAAAGACTTCAACTCAAACTTTTCCAACTGCACGCACTCTAGAAGGCTGAGCAGAAAGTTAAAGGTTTTGGTAGCTGGAAATAGGTTTCATTTTAGTTGCTGCCTCAAAGCCAGTTTTTCTGTTTAACACATGTGGTTAGACAGCCAACCACCATTCCTGGGGATTATCTGCTTAGAGTATGAAAGACAATAAAACAACCCACCATCGGTTTTTCAGTCAGACCTGGGCATGATTCACATTAGCACATTTTTATTTTAAAACTGAGTGTGATTGCTCTGATTTTATAATACAAGAAAGCTAAGCACAGATGTTGGTACTTTGAGCAGAACAGAAGTTTGCCAGGTAAATAACAAATTGCAGAGTTACGAATTGCTTCTGAACATATAGAAATATGTTGCATGGCACAGCAGCCTAAATACATTAGTTGCTGCATGCAGTTGAAGAAAAACAGCATCTTCCAATCTTTAATTTAATGTAAATTAAAACAAGCCAAATCCAAAACCCAACCAGGTAAACGCACATTTTTCCCCTGTTGATTTCGGATCAAGTTTTAAGTGAGAACTGATGGTAGACAGCAGCTCTAACAACTCAATGAGAAAAGCAACGACTGGTGTTCAGTTCTGGTTTACTGTTACAGTAACAGATTACTAAAATATAACTACAAAAGAAAAGACACTTTGAACAAGATTCTGAAGATGGTACTCAATGGCTTTTTACTGCTACCAGTTTTCCAGACTGCAAAATGCAAGACATCAGCCTTCTCCACAGAAGGAGAAGACATCAGAAGACATAAGCCTTCTCCTTCTTCAGGCCACCTAAATTAACAGCTGCATTTAGTTTTTGGCATTTACCAAATTATATAAAGCCCTGCTCCAGTCAGCTGTAGAGAGTGTTTTAGGGTTATCTACCATTAGAATGTCCTTCAGCTTCTTCAGGTTTTTTACCTTTTACATTCCTGCAAGAAGTGTGATATTTGATGAAGATACGCTAAAATACAGAGCCAGTATCTAACACTGCAGCATTTCAACTGTCTCCTACTTGTAGGACATTTACAGTGAAACCATTTAAACATTTAGAGAGCTTTAAAATTAATTTTATTGATGGAAAAATTGTGAATTTGATCTAGAATTTGCTTAGGACTGACAAAGTGCCCGCACATTCATCAATTTGCTGTTATTTTTATGAAGTTGATTAAGAGCAATAGTAATATACCTGCTGATTCACAGGAAGAGCAGCTGTACTCATGCAACAACCACATGCACAGTCACAGCCCCTACTGACACTCTGTATGTCTTGTCAAGACTGCCTGAATAAGTTTGAGTAAGTTTGTTATGTCTCCAAGCCTGAACTCCTTCAAGATTTCCTTGAGAACTGTTCTGCTGAGGGATATGTTTTCATCAGCACTACAGGTTTATAGGAACAAGCCCACTTGCTGAAACTCGGGCAAAGCAAGTAGAGGTCCAAAACCTCAAACCACTATCAGGACACACCTCCAGCTGTGATGGTGACAAAACAAAAAGGCTTCCCAGAGAAGTAAGTTCGTTTGACCTCAGCCTGGGATCAAGTTGATGCCGGACAGGCTGCTCACCACCTCTCTCATCTCCTCTGCTCCTTGAGCTACAGCAGATTTTTTGTTACTGTCCATGCAAGCTCCATACCCCTAAAGAGTGGTAGGAAGTGAAGGTCTAGTCATCAGCAGCCTCCATCACTTCTCCCAGAATCAGAATCATTAGTCTGGATTTGCAGCAGTGTGTTCAGTTAGAATTAGAGCTAAATATCACTCCATTCACTATGCTTGCTGTACTTCAGCATCTTGGTCCTGGATCTGTCTCTTTTCCTTGGAAAAAAAAAGGGCTGCACAGAGCACTTACAGGGTGATCAGCATGTTCATTTTGCAACACCTCCACGAGTTGCTGAACTTCCTAGGTTAAACACACCATAGTAGGTAACCCAAGTAAAAAAGGAAAAATCTTCAAATCTCTGTTACCTGGTAGACCTTCACATACTTCCTTATGCTCCACTTGCAATGTTCAAGGAGTTGTTTCAGGCAGGTTTACAACAAAGAACTCACTATAATTCTGCTGTTTGTTCCATTCTATTTCAGAGCCTCCAGTAACAGCTTAGTTTGAACATTTACTCTGCCTCTGGGAGACAGGCATTAAAGCAAGATTCGATAACATCATCATTCCATTGAATCACAAAAGGAAAAATGTAATGCATTCACAGTATGTAACACTAACTCCTTTCAGTTTTTCTGGTTTTTGTTTCTGCTTAAATTCATAGCTTACATTTAAATATTTTTGCAATATTCAAAAGACTGTCTCAAGTGCTGTTGTTTAAATCAGACACAGAACAAAGTCTTGAAAAAATGATGACCAACTGCATCATCAGATAAGCTCTTCCTTCACTCAGGTTTTGGCTAGAGTACAAGAGTTCAGTTATTATGGAGCAAGTCAAACACATCCATAATTCCTTGCATTGTTCTATGGTCATTGGGACATCCGTCCCTTCCCTAGCATCAGGCACCTTCCATAGAGAGTTCTGGATGTATCTGATATCATTTACAGCCAAGTGAATAAATTCTTGGGCTCAAAGCATCAGCTGATATAAATCACTACTGTGCTAATGAAGTCAAAAGAGCCACAACACAGGACACGACCCATACTTGCAGCCTGGGAAAGCAAGTCAGAGGAAAACTGCCTTTTCTTTTTATAGCTTGGTTCTCTAATTAAGATTTTTGTCTGCAATGTAATTTGGTATTGCAGAAAGAAGAAAAAAGAAAAAAGCACCACGTACTTTCAGCAGACAGACCACTATGAGCTATAAAAACTTGTCACAGCTGAGTTCACTCAAACATAACCTGCGAATGTCCCAGAACCTTCAAGACCCCCCAAAGTACAAACAGTAACTGTTGCAGGCACACTGGGAACGGCAGTTCAAATCCTTAGTAAAAAGGCTGGCTATTAAGCACTGACATCCCCTGCCTGGTGAGGGAACAGCTACTGTGACCCTAAAAAATTTGGGGCTCCAGAGACTTGAACAAAAAGGAGGATGTAGAACAAAACAGCCATCCCATACGTTAACTGCAGCCTGGCACATAAGAGTCCAAGCAGCCCACACATGGCTTGCTCTGGGGACAAGTGAGGGAAGTGCTTCTGAACTGAAGAAGTGCAAGACTGAGTTCAGATAAGAAACAACCAGGTAAACAAAAAACAAACTAGCAAATTGTTGCTTGATTATTGTGCAAAGAGTAAGTTACCTAATTCGCCACTCTGGGAACAAATAGTTAAGCTGTTTTAACGTGATTGTATAATTTACTTGACAAGAGAAAGGATAACCCAGCTGTAAACTGGGAAAACAGATGAGTAATCTGAAGTTGATAAACAATTTGCTCTGCTACAAAAAGACCTGAACTTCAACTATTCAGTCCTTCCATGCCTGCATACTTCTACCCAGTTCTCTTAAACCCACTCTACTCTACAACGCTGCAAGAACAACATTTGGCAGCCACCTCCCAGGACTTCTCCCACCGAAGGGCAGTGATCCCTGACTGAACAGGCTAGAGAGCCCAAGTTCTGCAGCCTCCTTCAAAGCCTTGTATTTTACTAGCATCGCTGTCAGCTTAATTTCCCGCCTCTGAAGTCACAGTTTAGGGTGTGAACTGAAGCACTGGAGGCACACCACATTCCCCTGGATGGCAGTGATTTCTTGCTGCGAGTCACCTTGTTCTCTGGTGAGGTCTCCAGCAGAAGGATCAGCATCACTCCGTCACCCTAGCCTGAAGACAGGGAAAATAATGGGGGTATGATGGAGCAAAGGAGGAAGAGACGAACAAGATTTCACTAACTCCAATTATTGTTGAAGGGAACAATTTCTAAAGGCTTCTTCTCAGAAAAGGAAATGGACATGATTGTTTGGGAGCATCCACAAGTATGAATCTCAAACGTTAATCCCCAGGAGTCCCTTATTAAAGGTGCCATTAATCAAAGGGAAGGGCCAGAATTTACTGTTCCGTTCAGCTGTGTAGAGGGAGTGCAGAGAATGTGTGTTGGGAAGCTTTCAGCGTTGCCGTACGTGAGGAGGCATGGGCATGTCTTCCCTCTTGTATGAGCCTTACCTGTCAGCATGACTCTTTCCACTCAGTAACAAGAAAAGCTTTTTAAAAAGGAAATATTGTACTTTTCCATTAAGGTTACAAGTTTTAACCCACAAATAGCATACTTCTGCTGAAGAAGAGGAGGGAGCATTTTTTCCACAGGTAGTCGACAGTTTCCTCTTATTTGCCTACTTCTGCAATCTGCATTTTGGTGGCAAACCCCCTCCTAACGCAGAGCTAGGGATACTCAGTGGCCTCAGCAGCCTGCCCAAGCAGAGGAAGGACAGCTGCATTTTGAACAGGATTGATCCAGAGACATGAATAAACTCGAACTGATGCAGGCATGACAACGTCATGCAAGCGATTTCTCATGACCTGACCCACCACAAATGTTCACAAGCCCTAACAAGCACTGCAGGAAGGAGACTTAATAGGACTTGTCATCCATCTTTGCATTTTACGCACCAGCAACCCCTCTCCCACAGACACTTCCACTCCTCTGACAGACACACAAAACAAAACAAACTGCTCTAGACCCTCTTCTCCATTGCCTCCTTGAGCACTTATTCCCATCTAAAAGAAGCCAGCAGACAATATGCTCTGCATGGGGAGGACCACACAGCCCTGGATGTATCTGATGACACCAAATCAAACCACGCTATATCAGCTCATATCAACGAGCGGGCTGGAGCCTCCTGCGAAATCCTTATTAGTACAAACACCCACCCAGCAGAGTGTCCAGGCCAAAAAAAGCGACGTGACTGCTCAAAGGCTCAGTTCAAATCTCATTTCTGACCCTGCTGCTGACAAGATTTTAATTCCAAAAGCCTTGTGCTATAAATCACTACATGAATAAAAAAATGTGGAGGTAGTGTTAACACAGTGTTAGGTTTCTGCCGGATTTAAGCAGCTCTGTGGGGAAGACACCTTGTTATAAAAAACAATCCTCATCTGAAGCAACTGCCAAACATGGTCTTTCAGGAGCAGGTTTCAGATACCTGCAATAAAAGCTTGACAAGAACAACACACAGCCACTTAAACCTCATGTCATCATGACATTTGCGCAATTCTGCCCAAGGTTTGCTTTATGATTCAAAATGGGAAGAATTCAACACTCCTTAGCATAAGGATAGCATGGCCAGCAGGTCGAAGGAGGTGACTCTGCTCCTCTGCTCTGCTCTGGTGAGACCCCACCTGGAGTGCTGCGTCCAGCTCTGGAGCCCTCAGCACAGGACAGACATGGACCTCTTGGAGCGGGTCCAGACGAGGGCCACAAAAATGATCAGAGGGATGGAGCACCTCTCCTGTGAGGAAAGGCTGAGAGAGTCAGAGCTGTTCAGCCTGGAGAAGAGAATGCTACGGGGAGACCTTATAGCAGCCTTCCAGTACTTAAAGAGGGCTTGTAAGAAAGCTGGAGAGGGACTTTTTACGAGGGTCCATAGTGATAGGACAAGGGAGAATGGCTTTAAACAGGGTAGATTTAATTAGATATAAGGAAGAAATTCTTCATCATGAGGGTGGTGAGGCACTGGAACAGGTTGCCCAGAGAAGCTGTAGGTGCCCCCTCCATGGCTGTGTTCAAGGCCAGGTTGGATGAGGCTTTGAGCAACCTGGTCTAGTGGAAGGTGTCCCTGCCCATGGCAGGGGGGTTGGAATCAGATGATCTTTAAGGTCCCTTTCAACCCAAACCATTCTATGACTCCATGAGAGAGGGAAGAATCATCATTTGTCTGTCCACCAGGTCATGGCCAAACAAGACCTCATTTGTGAAAGAACTTTTTTTTTTTTCATAACTACGGATCTGTGAGCATTGGCACGCTACACAGGCATGAATCATTTGGGTATAACACTGACTATCAAGAGAGATAAGATTTCTAAATGAGAAGTAGTAGTACAACACTAGGATCCCCTCCTTCCTCACAGCTCCCTCGAACAAGCACAGCGCTGCAGTTGGCACGCTCAAGTGATGACAGAGTATCAGCAGCCCAAGGTACACTCCCCTCGGAAAAAAAGGGGCTCACAGTGATTCTCAGTATGTTGTGCTTAAAATACCTTACAGCCAGCAATGCAGTCCTTCTGCCTGCCCTGAAGTCATGCCAGTCCTGCAAGTTGTAATGCAGTGCCCAAGAGCAGCAGTGAGAGGGCTCCTAGGTTCCTCTTACATCATTTCAGCCTTTAAATGGGGGCCACAAATCCACTATTCACCTTGCCCACTTTTGAGGCACCGAAATGAAATTGCATCTTACCTTGTCTTTGTATAAAAACCCTGAGCAGTGGATGAGCACTTGAAACAGCCTTGAAGAAGTTGTCATCGTTATTAATAGGGAGAAGGTCTCCATGCACATCAGCATATCCAATCATCACTTCCAGGTTGGCTATGTGATGAATGTGAAGAATCAGTTTGTAGAAGTCTTCAAACTTTCCCGGCTTGTAGCGATCCAGGGAGAACCTTCTGAACTCAGCCCCAAACTGCAAGAGAAAACAGAGCGTCTGCTGTCAAATGTCACCACAGTCCAATGCTTTAGCTTGGCATTTGAACATGGTGTATGCACATCGCCTCTCTCTTTCTATGATTAATATAGTCACATATTGGTGCTTTCAAGTCTACAAATGGCCTTTTAGGTCCTCGTATTAGAACATAACCATGGCTACCAGGACACCACCCTGCTTGACAACACATATGCTCAAGTGTGCCACCTTAGAAGAAAGCATATGTTTTAAATATTAAGTTTTCATTAAATCCTCTAGAGGATAATTGCATTTGTAGGATTTAATTTTGAAGCTCCATCATTCATTATCATCATCTCAGGCATCCACAACACCATTCTTCTCTGAAGAAGTGTTCACTCCACTGCTTTCAAAAGAAGTTACTCAGCTATTCAAACAACCTTATAAAAATTCTTTGCACGTTTCCCATCAATACCACTGGGATCCCAACCACAAGACCTTTAAAGAGGTGTGGTATGTGAGCGCACAGCTTGCTATTAAGAAATACACTCACTCTGCACGCCCCCGGAATTTCCTGGTATCCACAAAGGAGGAGGAAAGTTCGTATTTTAAGTTAGTTTTCATGGGTTTAATGTTTCTGTCACTCCATTGGTTTTTACTTTTGAAGTTTTACAGACCAGTAATTGGCTGTTTAAAAAAAAAAAAAAAAAGGGTGTGTGATTTGGCACAAGACAATTGAAAATGTTATAAATCCATTAAATTATTTTAAATAAGTCAGAAAGTGACGGAGGAAAAGATTTCATTGGACCTTCTTTCTGACATTAGGAACCAAACATGCTGTTAAGAACAGAAAGAAAAAAAATTAAGAGTCTCTAATCAAGGAAATGAAGGGAGTAAAAAACAGGCATCTAGTTTAACTAAGTAGCTTAAATCATCTTTCTTGTACATTTAATTTCATTACTAGTACTATACAGTCTGAGTTAACTACTGCTCATCAGCTGAACCTCTAAACCATTCTAATTCCTGAAAGCACAGAACCACATCCACAAATGCAAGAACAAGGAAGGCTGTGACTAGGATCTCATGGAAATTTTCTGTAGATAAATCCTTCTTCAAAATGGATAATGACGTGCTTATAGGTTCTCAGATGTCAGATCAACTTCTACATGCAAGCCACTCTTTTACTGAGAGTAACAAAAATATGAATCATCACCGTAATCATCTTCAAGCAAAAAAAACCAAAAAACCCTACTGGCTTTGGGTGAAAGCATTTTCTCAAATTACTTCCGCACTTATGAAAATCCCACTCTTGAGCATCAAAGCCTAGTTGTGATCATCTGAAAGCTTGTTTAGTCAAATTATGCTGCTTGTTTGTAATATTTACTGCTAATTCCAGTTTGGATTTCAATTCAGAGTGCCCATCCAAATGCACAAGAGCTGAACAAACCCCAGCTGGTTCCAATGGAGGAAAAATAGTTCTCCCTTGTCCTCCACCCCCTGCTTCTGTCCAGAAGAATCAAAGTGGCAACTTACTTTTGTTGACAAATTTCAAACTGAAAAAAAAAGCTGAAGTCTTTTTATGTAAAAAGTATCTTAAAGTTTTCCTTTTCCTAGATTCAAACAACAAGGAACCACCTTCATGGCAACATCTACATGGTAAACTAAAGGGGCAGTACTAAGCTCTTTGTAGGCTTTGTTTCAGGCTGCATCTCCTGCTCCGCACACCTGAACAGGAACACAGGATTCCTTTAGCTGAAAAAGCGCCAGGCCAGGGTATTTGGATGCCAATCCCAGTAACCACTTGTTTACTGGCCGGACAGCTTCTTTGGGACCATTAGCACACACGGTACTTGCAAGGAAGCAGATGCTGCGCAGCCTCAGCCTAGCCGGTCCGACGCCGCGCGACCCACCCAGGCACACGCCCGCCCAGCACGGTCTGTGGGCAGCCCCCAGCCCACACACCCTGGCACCAGCCAGCAGCTCCCGCACCGGGCATCACGCTCCACGGGGAAGGAGAGAGGAAAGAAGCAAGGATGGTTATCCACATGCTGGTACGACCCAAAGTTCAGCTTACGGGGGCACGCGAGAGGAGCACAGCCCTTGAAGGCGAGGGAGCTAGTCTGTGATTCTGCAGAGAAGAGTACGAGGAAGAGTCTCTTCAAAAGAGATTTAAGCAGACAGTGCAGATCATGTTTTGTTGTGTAAAGGTTAGCGTTACTGTTAACTGGTTAATTCACCCCGTGCATATACACAGGCAGCAGCCATTGTCAACGGGTCTTTTCAGAAGAGGGGAAAAAAAAATGCTTCGGCAGTGACCGTTCATTCATCGTCCCTAATGAGGCTGACAGAGAGTATCGCAGTAATAATAGGTTTTGCAGTACCACACAGCTTGGAGACTGGGTGCTCTGCATTGTATTCAGCCAGGATTTCAAGATAACATCCACCACGTATCTTCCAGAAACTACAAGTTCGGAGGGCTTTGCACAGATAGCCAAGATGACTATCTGCTCTTCTAAGCTACAAACAAAGTTCATCTCTAGAATCTCCCTCTACCGAAAGAGACACAAAGACTGGTGTCTGCCAGCAGAGTCCCTGTCAGAACAATACTGCATTACACTGTTTGATAAACCAACAGTTTTAACAAGCAGATTAGTTTTCCATAATGAAGTAAATCATTCCGACCTATTTATCTAATGCAAATATAGCAGCTACTGTTTCAGAAGTCAGAGGACAGGAGGGTTCTAGGGAACTAAAAGAATTTAGTCTGTCAGAGCTAATTACAACTGGGAAAAGAAGAAATCAAAACTTAGAAAGAACTGTACATTTTGTTTCACAAGGAATAAGCTCTGTCCCAAGATCCTCCAAGCCAGCCACTACACTTGCTGTCTGCAGCAGATGACAAAATGCACCTAACAAAATGCTATACATCAAGCAGGAACTCTGAGCAAAAACAGATGCCATGAAAAATTTTCAAAACAGAAAAAGCCAAGTGTTCTGATAAAAGTTGTGTTGATGAAGAAGAAAGTCACAGCTAGTTGACCAAAACTGACACAGGCTGACCAAGAGCAATCAACTGCGGGGTTTGTTTTTTTCCTGGCTGGAGGGGAGCAGAGGTCAGAGGAGAGGAGGGAGCAGGATTTTGAGGTTTGTTTACTTGGAGGGCTGATACTTTGTGAAATGAAATGGAAGAGTTATTGGCAAAGAAAAGAGAAAAAAAAATTTTTCTTTAAATTTTAAGTTTCAAAAATTTTACAGGGTCAAAAATTAAGCCCTGTGTTTACGAGGTGCCATCCCTCTACTTTATTGCTGGCTTTGAGTTCAGGCTATTGCAATAAGAAAACATCAAAGAGCAACATTTAGCAATAAACATGAATTATGTTAGCCACCTACTTCTCCCGTGAGGTAAATATCAGGAACAGAAAGAAAAACACTTTCATCCTTGCATAGGCTGTAATTTCTGCTTACTTGCAGGATTTTCAAAGTGGGAAAGACCTGATCAGGGCTGTTTTATCAGTGAGAAAGAGCAGAGGCCAAGATAGAGAAGGAGAGAAGACTGAATGTAAATGGTTTTGTGATGACTGACTTCCTCTGGTTCTTCCGAACTCTGCTGTCACATCCATGTCTGTGTTTCTCTGTTCCCTCTTTCTCCCCCAGCCATGTCTTCTCCAGCCCACCCAGCATTCTCTTGCTCTGACAAGATGCCACCAACCAAGGAGATGTTCTCTGCAACAAGTTCTCTCTTCTCCCCTTCAACCGCCTGCCCCAAAGCAGCTCTGCACCATCCCAATGACCAAGCTGATGGGAAGGGTGGGATTTCACGTTCTGCTCAGCCCCCTGCTCACCTCTTGCTCTTGTGACTGTCTCTTGGAAGAAAAAGCAAGACAGGCTCTCTTCTACCTGCCCTTTGTAGGAACTCCATCATAGACAATTTCACTACCTTCACCCCCATACTTTTTTCCTGATTGGCCATACTCCTACCCTTCTCCCTTGTATTATCCCCTTTCACTCTCCCATAAAAATACAGCCATGCTATAATATCTCAATTTCTTAGAATAGTTTCTCCCCCCCTAGGAAACCCAGTGGTTCTCCTTCTTTTTCATGCTTCTTGGACACAATGCTTCATGTCTCTGCTTTTAATTTGAAGAACAGCCATTGCAACCTGTCCAGCGGTCTGTGAGGCTCAGTCCATGACAACACTTTGCTCTCTTCTGCATCTACTCAGCAGACAAAATCAGCTTCTTCCTCTGTCCCCATCACTCAGATCAACTTCAGTTCAGGAGACATGCCTCCCATGCAATCTCTTATTGATCTCTTCACAGATGCTCAGCTGCCAGCTCAAGGGCAACTTAAAGCTAAGCTTAACCGTCTCCCTGCTTCACCAACCTTCTGTCACGATTACTGGGTACACCACCACTACCCTGCCTTCCCCAGCAACTGTAACTCCAGTACCACCCTTCATCCAGGTGGTTGCATATATCTATGTGTTAACCACCCAGATCTTTTCTGACCAATCTCTGAAATCCATGGACATCATTCAGCTACTCATCTGCACAGCTGGACTTTGCCTTTATTGCTGCTCTGTACTTTCCCCTAGCTTTCCTAAACAGTATTTTGCTTCACTACCACCCAACTATTTCTTAGTTGGTGGTAGTTCTGAAAATAGTTATCCACAAAAGCTATTTTCCCAGCCTGTTTTTCTGAACTCATCATCCCCCTCTGCCAGCCCTGCTCCAGTAGCTCCTCTTCTATCAGGTCACCCACGTAGCTGCTTTCTCCCTACCACCTCTCCATCAGGACTGCCTCCAAGCAGCACACAGTGCCAGCCTTCCTCACTGCCTCAACTCTTGATATTTAAACCCACAGTGCTGTTCTTCAAAAAGCAGTCATTCACAGCAAAGCCTTTAAAATAAATCTTTGCCTTAAGTGGTTGGTCTACCTTTCCAAAAGGAAGTCTCTTCCTTTTTCCTCCCAGTCCCCTACATCTCTAGGAACAAAACCAAAGTCTTCTTGCAGAGAAAGGAGACCAAGCTCACTCTGTGTTTTCAAGGGACACCATCGCACCACATGGCGTTAGCACAAATACAGCGCAGGATGCATACGTCCATGTCATGTCACCATCAGCGCGAGGGGGAAATGAACATTTGGCACCTTGTCACCCAGATGGACAAAGGATCATTGAACCAGGAGGTCTGGTCAATGCTGCCAAGAGCGGACAAACCCGTGAGCCCAGCTTCCTGCAGAAAGGCAGCCCTGCACAAGTACAGGCCTCTAGCAAGAGCAAACCATTTTGTGACCATTTACTCAGAGAGATACCCACACGGTTACAAGACACCTGTAACCAGTAAAGGCTCTGGCTGGTTGCAAACTTCTTTAAAACCCTTTCAGTTTCCACCAGAGGTTTCCTGGTGAGCTCAGGGCCAACCACAGCTGCAGAGCAGTAACTCAACGCGTGCGCACACACACACACATACCAGCACACACCTACCCAGACCTGACCGGGACTGGGACCAGC